>PPYE01740518.1_pt1 | contig 15638 bp, 15 predicted proteins | sample 1559881 | NCBI WGS metagenome assembly PPYE01 (sample SAMN08240022, study PRJNA423297) | Human gut metagenome, whole genome shotgun sequencing project. | reverse complement strand
ATGCCGAGTTAAAAATTATACTCAAATGGTATTGGAGGAAATTGAAATATGGTAAACTTAATTGCTTTTGATACAGAGAAAGAATTATGCGAATTAACAGGTTTGACGGAGTCTCAGCTGAGGGAAAAAGGATTTATTCTCGATGATTGGGATATTGGGTTTCAATCAGATATTAAATTACATAGAACTCCGACGGCTGATGATATTCAGGATGGTTATGAGGAAGATGAATTGATTGACGATTATGATTTGCCGGCACATTGGTTAATGATGCAGATGAATAATTTTTGTGTTGGTGCAAATTATGTGTTTTTTAATGGGAAGCATTATTATACAGTTTATCATTCATAAGTCACTTTTTCTCAACAACTCCATAGCACAACAGCATGAGGTACATATGAAAGTAAAATTACAAGAAGTTCTCGAGGCACTTGATGGTGCCGGAATGGATATGGAATATTATTATGACACGAAAAATGAAGAAATCCTGATGATATTTGACGGTATGGTTAATGGAGAAACGGATCCTGAATTGATAGAAGATATTGAAGAGGGATTTATTGAAGATTATATCCCGTTGCCACGGAAGTATGATATGAATGAATATCGGATGATGGAAGAATTTATTTATGACTTACCGGCTGGAAGAGCACAGGACGCATTGGATGCAGCAATCAGAGGCAAGGGTGCATTCCGCAGATTTAAGGATAGGCTGTACGACTTTGGCCTTCAAGAGAAATGGTACAAGTATAGAGATGAGTGCTATGAACGAGTGGCAAGAGACTGGTGTGAACGCTTCGGGATAGAGATAATCGTGTCTCTTTTTTCTTATAGTAAAATTGCTAATAGTATGCTAAAATCAAAGTGCAAAGATAAAAACACAACGTAAGGGATAATATCTCTTATAGAGTCGGTAGGTAGTCCGGCCGCACCGCTTTGGTGTAAGTAGCCCTCCCTCCTTGGGTCGTCCGTTCTTTGTTCAGTACAATCATTTAAGGAGGAATTGTCATGGACAAAGTATCGGGCAGATTGACAGTATTTTTTGAGGAACCATTCTGGATAGGTGTTTTTGAACGTATATCGGAGGGAAAGCTATCTGTATGTAAGGTTACGTTTGGAGCGGAACCGAAAGACTACGAGATATATGAATTTGTTCTGAAAAATTACTATCGACTGAAATTTAGTCCGGCTGTGGCAACTGATGTAAAGGAAACTGGTCGAAATCCGAAACGGGTACAGCGAGAAGTGCGAAAACAGGTACAGAATACCGGTATAGGCACAAAATCGCAGAAGGCTTTGAAATTACAGCAGGAGCAGTTAAAAACTGAACGCAAGACGGTGAGCCGGGAACAAAAGGAAGCAGAGAAGCAGCGGCAGTTTGAACTGAAACAGCAGAAAAGGAAAGAAAAGCATAGGGGCAGGTAATATCTGCCCTGATTTCCTTAAATTAATTGTGAATTGCTTTGCCTTGGTTGGGAAAGATGGCTCTTTGATTAAGTGTTTTAGAAGATGTTGAGGATATAAAAGAGGATAATTATGGCAAGAAAAAAGATTAAAGAAGTTGAGGCATCAACGAAAACTTCACAAATCATAGAGATAAAAGAAAATTTTGCTTATAGATTTGGATATGAAATGCCAAAAGAGAGTCTAAAGGCATTTAAAAACAGAACTTTATCGGCTGTTGCAAGTGTTATAGGAAATGATAGATATGATATAAATTATTATTCAAGAGCAATTTTTGATTTGGTTGCCTACCCATTTGTCGATAAGATAGAGCTGTCTTTTGTTAATTCTGATTTAAATGCAGTGTTAAAAGCAATAGATATTGAAAAAAGCAAACATAATATGTATATGTGGTTACAGATTTTAGAATTGGTTGCCAATAGTTGTTATTCATCTGATGATAATAGTAAACAGATTTGGTTTGCTAGTGATATTGCAACTGCTTTAAAGTTATCAGGAGTTAATGCAGTTATGTGCGATACGGCATCAGGGTATAAATTTTATCCTGCAAGTGAAAGATTTCTGGATGAAAAATTAGTTATTGACGTTTTAAATTGGTTAAATAAGTATGACAAAGCGAAAGACCAATTTGAAAAGGCTTTGCAGCTGATACTTAAAGGACAAAATAACAGACAAGTAGTTGATTGTCTGAGGTTGTCCTTAGAATTGTTTTTGAAACAATATTTGAATAATAGCAAGTCTTTGGAGAATCAGCATAATATATTAGGGGAAAAATTATTAGAAAAGAACATTTCTGTTGAAGTGAGAAATATGTTTATTAAACTATTAGATTATTATGAGAAATACAATAATGAGCATGCAAAACATGATGATTCTATTAACGAAGAAGAATTAGATTTTTTGATATATTTAACTGGAAATTTTTTGAGACTTCTTGTAAAGATAAAATAAGGGAAAATATCTGATGTTGACGATCATACCGCCAGAGAAATCGGACCGAAAGCGATAAAAATAATGGATATGTTGAAACGTGGGATTCGATACAGTCGGATGTTATAGTGATATCGGAGGAGCTGAAGAGCGTAGACGGTCTTTCGCTGGTGTAATTATTACATGGTGCTAGCACCATGTAGATAAGGCGGTAAAGGAGAAATATTCGTGATACCCGTATGATACCTGTTTGGTCGGAAACTATGGATAGGGCGTGAAATTTGGATATTATGAATATAAAAATCCACAAAAAGCAATCAAATATTTAACAATTATGTTATATGTGCAGGGAGTTTGAATAGTTGAAGCTGAGCTGTAAAGCCTTTATCTCTATAAGGGTTTTACAGCTTTTCCTTTATATTCAAGTAGTTGAAGATATGGATAAGGTAGATGGTTAATAAATGTGAAGGAGAATGTTATGCAGCACGCAATTGAATTATATTATGATAAAGAAACAGAGCAAAAATTGTACAATTTGGCAAAAGGAGTGGCTGATGAAAAGTTGAGTACAAAGTTTATGGAATGGAAAACTAGACCACACCTTACATTAGCCTGTTTCAATGATGTGGATGAAGAAAAGTGCATGGAGCAATTAAAGAATTTCGCACAGACGCATAAGCAGATGCCGGCATATATTGGTTCTGTTGGAATGTTTACAGATTCAAAGACAATTTTTGCATCTCCAATGATGAATGATAGTATGTATCAATTTCAGCGTGAATTGCATGAATGCTTAAAAGATTTTGATGCAACAGGCTGGGAATGGTATCGTCCCAATAGATGGATGCCACATTGTACATTAGCTCTGACCAAAGAAGATGATGAAGATGTCTTTTACTAAGCGAGCAATTTGATTTTGCACGAATTTAGAAAAAAGAGTGGAAAGTTTGTTTCTGTAGGATTGGTAAAGGTGACTTTTCCGGTAGAAGAAATTCATACCATTGATTTGGAAGGATAAGATATGGTCAGAGAAGCAACTAAGAAAGATTTAGAAGAAATATTGCAGTTATATCTGTATTTACACGAGGAAAGTGTTCCGGAAGATACAGGACATTTACGTAAGACATGGGAAAACATTATAAACGATTTAAATCATCACCTTATTGTTTGTGAAGTGGATAATAGAATTGTGGCATCTTGCGTATGGCTTCCAAGTACGGAGCGATTCGTTACTATGAGGATACAGATATTGAGAAATGGTGTTCGGAACTTGCGATTACGAAGACGCTGGGGATGAGAACTTTCTGGGATATGCAACAAAATCAGGAAATACATAAAGATGCTGATTGGCAGGATAAAATGGTGGAAATAGAGATGCGGGTATCGAAAATGGATGGATATAAAGACATCGCATTTTTTCATCACTTGATAATTGAAAAGAGATAGGAGACACCGTATGACGAGAGTGTATTTCGTGCGTCACGCACAGCCGGAACATAATTGGAAAGAAGACAGAACAAGACCTTTGACGGAAGAAGGGAAGAAAGATTCTGCAATTGTACATGAATTTTTGAAGGATAAGAAAATCGATGCCTTTTATTGCAGTCCGTATAAGCGTAGCATGGATACCATTGCAGATGCGGCAGCTTTTTTCGGAAAAGAAATTATAACAGATGAGAGATTAAGGGAGCGTGAAAAAGGTCCTGATGGCAACAACCACGGAATGTTCCAGAAACGTTGGGCTGCCCATGATTATCATGAAGAGGGTGGAGAATCCATTGCTATGGTTCAAAATCGTAACATAGAGGCGCTAAACGAGATTTTATCAGATAATACGGATAAAGATATTGTTTTAGGAACCCATGGTACTGCCCTTAGTACTATATTGAATTTTTATGATAACAGTTTTGGATGTGAAGATTTTCTAAGAATTATTGACTGGATGCCATATATTATTGAAATGGATTTTGAAGGTGATAAGTTGGTTGGTAAGCATGAACATTGCTATGTGGAGAAGGAATTCAAGGACAATCAGCGTGCGGATAAGAAGTAGTGAGGAATAGATGAATACACGATATTATATGGTCATTATCAAGGGTGAAATAAAGACATCCGAAATAATGTCATGTGGTTACAATAGAAATACTCAAAAATGGGATGTAAAATTCAATACTGGAAAAATATACTCTTATGCATATTTGAATGTGGAAAAATTGACTGAGCCAGATGTTTTAAATTCTGATATGTATCGTATTAGCAGAGAAGGACGCGAGTTTTTTGATGTTAAAGCAATATATGTGTTTAGAAGCAGATATGAGTCTTATTGGCATATTTGTTTTGGCAATGGGAGTGAAAGAGATTATCATCGCAGTGAGTTAAATATTGTGGAATCATGTCTTACTCAGAGTCAGTCATCAAATGTATTTGAATATATAAAGCAAATTGCCGGTCTGAGTAATATTAGGAATGAAGAAACTGGTGAAAAATTATTGTCTAAGAGGTTTGACAAGATTTCTTTTGTGGGTAGTGATGTAGCTTTAGCAAAGTATTTGAATCCATCATCATTGCAAGGAAAAAGAATAGGACGGGAATACATTCCGATTTTCCCATTTGGATGCAATAACAGTCAGTATAAGGCTGTAAAAAATGCCATGGAGAATCAGATTAGTGTTATACAGGGACCTCCAGGAACAGGAAAGACACAGACGATATTGAATATTATTGCCAATATATTAATGCAAGGGAAAACGGTACAGATAGTATCCAATAATAATTCGGCAACGGAAAACGTATATGAAAAATTATCTTCTCCAAAATACAATTTAGGTTTTATTGCTGCGACATTAGGAAGTTCTAAAAATAAGAAATTATTTGTTGAGCATCAGGACGCCGCTTATCCCGACTTATCGTCGTGGAAAACGGGAGAAGATCCAAGTGTTTTGCAGAAGGAAATAGCAGAGCAATCCAGTCAGTTAAAAAGTGTTTTCGATAAGCAGGAAAAATTAGCGTGTTTAAGGCAGGAACTTTCACAGTTGGTTACTGAACAGGAATATTTTAATCAATATGTTAAAGAATCAGATGTTCATACAGATAGTATTAAGTTCAAGAAAAAATTATCTTCAAAGCAATGGATGGTATTGTGGCAGGAGTGCCAGTCGATTTCAGAAGAGAAAACGTCAATAGGATTTTGGTTTAAGATAAAAGCCTTATTTAAATATGGAGTAACCGATTGGAGCATTTATAAGCAGGATATTTCAAGGATAATTACAACCTTTCAGGCAATGTATTATTGTGCGAAGCAGGCGGAGTTGTCTGCGGAAATTGTAGATATTGAAAAGTATTTAAATAGTGTTAATAAGAATTTGCTTGAGGATTTATGCAATCAGTCAATGGTTGTCCTAAAAGACAAACTGGCAAGGAAATATGAAGGTAACAGTAGTAGGAAAACTTTTAGTGAAGATAATTTGTGGAAGGAACCATACGATGTAATGGCTGAGTATCCGGTTATATTAAGTACAACATTTTCATCAAGAAACAGCCTGAATTCAGATGTGGTGTATGATTACCTTATCATGGATGAGGCATCACAGGTAGATATTGCAACTGGTGCGTTGGCATTGTCCTGTGCAAGGAATGTTGTTATTGTGGGTGATACCAAGCAACTTCCTAATGTTGTTACAGATGATATAAAGGCAAAAGCAAAAGCTATATTTAACAGTTTTAATGTGAGTGAAGGATATCAGTATACAAACAGTTTTCTGCAATCCATTTTGGATGTTATGCCAAACGTAACACAAACATTGCTGCGGGAACATTATAGGTGTCACCCTAAAATAATAAATTTCTGTAACCAGAAATTCTATCGTGGTGAATTGATTATTATGACAACGGATAAGGGTGAAGAGGATGTTTTATCGGTAGTAAAAACGGTAGCGGGAAATCATGAACGTAACCATTATAGTCAGCGCCAGATAGATGTTATTAAAAATGAGATTATACCCAAATATGTTTCAAATCCGGAAGAAACCGGAATTATTGCACCGTACAAAAATCAGGTAGAAGCATTAAGCAAGGAGATTACAGATATTGATGCGGCTACGGTGCATAAGTTCCAGGGTAAGGAAAAAGAGAATATTATTATATCTACTGTGGATGATGAGATATCTGATTTTGCAGATGATCCGTATTTAATCAATGTTGCTGTATCAAGAGCGAAAAAGAAATTGATGCTGGTTGTAACTGGAAATGAGCAATCAAAAGAGCGCAATATAACAGATTTGATTGATTATATTCAGTATAATAATTTTGAGGTTACTGAAAGCAAGATTTATTCGATTTTTGATTACCTTTACAAGCAGTATACTGAGGAAAGAAGGGTATATTTGCAGAAGCACAAAAAAGTATCAGAATATGATTCGGAAAACCTGATGTATTCATTGATAGAGGACATTATCTCCGCTAACAAGTATTCAAGCTTGGATGTTGTTTGTCATTTTCCGTTGAATATGTTGATTAAGAATCCAGAACTATTAAATGAGCAGGAATGTCAGTATGCAATGAATCCAGCAACACATTTAGATTTTCTGATTTATAACAGAATTGGTAAAAAGCCTGTGTTGGCGATTGAGGTTGACGGATATGAATACCATAAAGAGGATACTGTTCAGGCTTCAAGAGATTTGTTGAAAAATCATATTATGGAGTTGTATGAAATTCCATTACTGAGATTTATGACTAATGGTAGTGGCGAAAGAGAAAAGATTGTAGAGATGCTAGATAAGTTTGTTTGATAGCGTGAAAAGAAAAAGGAGAAATTACCATGGCTGTTTGAATATGAAGGAGAAGTCGATTTGGGAAATGCTACAACGGATGAAGTGGCACAGGTTGCTTGGATGAATAGGGAACAGATAAAAGAATTGTTTGATGCAAATATGTTTGTGAATACATTGGAGTACTTCTTTACGGAAGTGGACAAGCAGTAAATAAAATAGGTGGTGTTTTAGTGACTAACTCAGAAAAACTATTAAGTTCTTTTTCGGAAGATTTCTTTTATAAAGAGATTGTATATACTGATTTGAAATTCGTTCCAGAAGGTGGGACAGAGATAGAATTAGCGGATTTAATTATAAATCTTGAAAATGTTATCCTGGCAATTCAATTAAAGGAACGGAATGAAAGGGATAGGACGCAGGACAAAAATGTAGAAGAAAAGTGGTTGAAAAAGAAATGTAAAAAAGTAAAGGAACAGATAAAGGATACAATTTTGTTTATCAATAATGAAAAAGTCTCTTTCGTAAATGCTAGAGGAAAAGAAACAAAGATTAATCCTAATGCGGAAATTGTTCCGTTGGTTGTTTTTGAAAATGTTAGTATATCAGAATATGAACATTTACTTCGTAGTCATACTGCTGATGGTTTATCAGTTAATTGTATGTCAATAGATGACTTTCAGCTTATGTGTCAAGAATTAGTGTCTCCAATAGAAATAATAGAATATGTAAAATGGAGAAAAGCGTTTTATGAAAAAAACGGTGCAATTAATTTATTGATTACAGAAACAAAGAAAGGGTTCTTTCTAAGCAAGCCTCAGAAACAAGAAACTTTGGTATATCAATATTTATATGAACAATATGGGGATGATGTATTAGCGGAAGAAAATTTTTATTATGAGCTTTTTAGAAAATATGTATCCGTTTTATATGAGCATATAGAAGTGGTATCAGAACCTGATGGATGTTATGAAGTGGTAAAATTTTTGGCACATTTGTTTAGGGATGAAATAAGGTGTTTTGTTGAAAGAGTTGAGAAAGCACTTGTAATAGCGAAAAGAAAAAGATTTGAATTAGTAGGCACATTGCGTAATTCACAAAAGGAATATTCTATGGTCTTTACTGCTACAGAGCAAGGAGAACAGATACCATCGGAGAAATTATTGTCTGGAGTTTTTGAAAAACAAAAAGTTCACACTTTATTGCAGATAATAACATATTAGATTGATGACGATGAATACAGAATAGATTTTGTTCTGTGGCAAGATAATAGAAGTATATAGGATAAGTTGTATGTGAGAAAGGAGAAATTTTTAACGTGAGCGATAATTTTGATTTAGATATTATAAAGAATGATGTGGAACTTGAAAAATTATGTACTGATTCAGTAGAATTAATAAATTATGCAAGAAATGTTGTTGTGAATCACGTAAATACAGTGCAGATAATGACTTATTATTCATTAGGTAGATGGATTGTGGAAACACAACAAATGGGAGAATCGCGAGCAAAATATGGAAGTAAAGTTATTAAAACATTATCAGAAAAGCTTCAGAAAGAGTTTGGTAAGGGATTTTCAGAAGATACTTTAAAGAATGCCAGAAAATTTTATTTGACATATAAAGAACGAATAAACGAAACGGTGTTTAGCCTTTTTGCAATTGAAAAAAGTGAAACAGTGTTTAGCCTTTTTGAAAAAGAGCCACCTTTTATTGTTTCGTGGTCACATTATTTACAGTTAATGCGCATAGAAAATGAAGCTGAACGTAGTTTTTATGAAATTGAAGCGGCAAAAACAGGATGGGGAGTTCGTACTTTGCAGCGACAATATAATTCCAGTCTATATGAGCGTTTGGCGTTGAGCAGAGATAAAGAAGGTGTTTTACGACTTGCAACAGAGGGGAATGTTATTACGAAGCCGGAAGATATTATAAAGCAACCTACAGTTTTGGAATTTCTGGGAATGGAAGAAAAAGCGAAGTATTCAGAAACAGACTTGGAAACAGCCCTTATTAATAAATTACAGAGATTTTTGTTGGAATTGGGAAAGGGGTATCTTTTCGAGGCAAGACAGAAACGGTTTACATATGATGAAGAAAATTTTTATGTGGATTTAGTATTTTATAATCGTCTGTTACGTTGTTATGTGTTGATAGACCTTAAAGTGGATAAACTGACTCATCAGGATATTGGACAGATGCAGATGTATGTTAATTATTATGATAGATATGAAAAATTAGAAGATGAAAATCCCACAATAGGTATTCTTCTGTGCAAAGAAAAGAATGATGCTTTAGTCGAGATTACTTTACCCAAGGATGCAAATATTTATGCATCAGAGTACAAATTATATTTGCCGGATAAGAAGTTGCTCCAACAGAAATTAAAGGAATGGATTGAAGAGGAAGAAGAATAAAAAATATAATTGTACACATAAAAGAAAGAGGTGTTTTTACAAATGTGGAAGGATAGCGAAACAGAAATTGACTATTTGGATTTTTCATACATTGTTGAAATTATGAAAGATACGATAAATGATGAAAATTTGTTGCCTTCGTGTATTGGTTTGTATGGAGACTGGGGAAGCGGAAAATCAAGTCTGATGCATATGTGTAAGAAACAATTAGAAGAGCAAAAGGATGGAACTGTATGTTTACTCTTTAATGGCTGGTTATATGAGAGCTATGATGATGCAAAAACTGCTATTTTAGCATCAATTTTAGATGGGATAAAAGAATGTCGTGAGTTGTCTGGTGCAGCAAAAATAACATTGAAAGCCTTGTATGATAGTATTGATAAATTTAAAGTTATAAAAGGTGGAATAAAATTTGGTATAGATATGGCGGTTACAGGCGGTCTCGGCGCAATAACCAATCTCGCAATAAAAGAAATTACAAAGAAAGCTAAAAAGGTTGCGGAAGATGTTGATGAAGAAACCATGCTTCAAGCAATAAAAGATAAATTGGACTATAAAGAAGTTCGTGAGGATATACGGGAGTTTAGAGAAAAGTTTGCAGAATTAATAGAAGAAGCAGGCATTAAAAAACTAGTAATATTTGTTGATGAGTTGGATAGATGCAATCCAGCTACCATATTAGATACATTAGAAGCAATGAGACTCTTCTTGTTTAGTGGAAATGTGTCTTTTGTTATAGGAGCTGATGAGAGACACGTTACATATGCAATTAGATCAAAATTTGATGATATTGAAGGTATTAATATGGATATTGGAAAAGAGTATCAAGAAAAGCTTATCCAGTATCCTATAAGAATACCATGTATGAATAAGGATGAAACAGAATTTTATATAATGTGCTTGTTATCGGAAAATGAATTGAATGAAACAGAATTTGATGGTTTGTTGAAATTTTTGCAAGCAAAGAGAAAACAGAATCCATTAGAGTTTTCTATAACGATGGAAATTCTTAAGGAGTATGATGAGAGAATCGCTACAAAATTAAATGATAGCTTAGTCTTATCGAAGCAACTATCGGGAATATTGACTCAAGGATTGAATGGCAATCCCCGTCAATGTAAACGTTTTCTAAATACACTGGATATGCGACAAAAGATGGCGAACTATAAGAATGTTACGTTGAAGAGCAATGTCTTGGCGAAAATAATGGAGGTTGAGTATTTTCAAACATCTTTATTTAGAAAAATGGTCAACTTACTAGGTGACAATATGCTAAAAACAGAATTAGAAGGCTTTGAAACAGACCAGGAAGACAAAATCAATGCATTGGATCCATGGAAAAACGAATTATGGGTTAAAAAATGGATGAAGGCGAAGCCAATGTTGTCAGAGGAAAAGTTAGAGAACTATTTTTACTTTATGCGAGCGTCTGCTAAAGATAATATATTTACAAGTGTTGAGAAAATGAGTGAAGAGGCAAAGAAAATATTCGAAGGAATCTCAAAACATTCGGACTTAGCATTTAATCAAGCTAAAATGGCTGTTGATAAAATTTCTGTCTTCGATCAACATCAAATTTTAGATGGTTTATATCAAGATGTGATTAGTGATGATAGTTATGAAAAGGAAAAAGTAAGATTTTTCTTGCTATGGGGTGCATTAAACGAGCAGTTGCAAGAGAATACAATTAAGTATTGTACAGATTTATCAGCACAGAAAATTTCTGTATCGCAGATTCCGTATTTCGAAGGTTTTTATGCTCAATGTAAAAATAAGGGAGCAATGAAGACTATACTTGAGCGATGGAAAAGCGAAAATACAACACTTAAAACAGCGATAGAGGATTTTCTATAGAAAGTACAGAGAGGTAATAAATTATGGGTACATCAAGCAGTCATTCAGGAAATAAAGATAATAAAGGACTTTTGCCGAGCGATTACAACGGGCAGCAATCTAAACCGGAGGTTAGTTGGCAGGCAACAAAAACGGGGTTTTCTAAATATATAAATGGTCACGGAGGCGGCGTGGCTAAAACTGCAAGAAATTATGTAAAAGCAGCAGGCGGTACGGCGGGTTTGATTAAAAGTTCCAAATCAGGAATTAGAGGTGCTGTAAATATTGGAAGGTTATTCTCGGATATTCAGCAACAAGGTTATCAGAAAACCTTTGATGATTTAGGAATAGAATATCAAGGCAAGAGTGCAAAAGAGATTTGCTCTGGCTTGGTAAATTATATTTCAGCTTCAGCGGATTCAAAGGAAGATTCGGTGGCAAGGATTGCAGCTGTAAATGCAATGTCGAAAATGTATGAGTATATGGAGAACAATAATCTGGAGCTACAGTCATTAGACAAAGTTGATAATGTTCTAATGGAACAGGTTCTTAGTACATATGTTGAATGTTATATTTGGGGAAGAATTTTAAATGATTTACAATATTGTCTAGAAAAATATTCTGATGATATTGACAGAACTATGAAAGTTGAGCAAGAAATGAAGGATTATGTTTCCAGTAAAGTTAGGACAACCTTTCAAATAAAAGAAATTAGAGACAAAATATTTGGGCACCACTCGATAGAAGATGGAATAGAAGCACTATATGAAAAATGCTATTCTGTATTGGAGGAGATGTAGTATGAAAATAGTTTGTAAACTTTCGGAAGATGGATTTGAAGTGGAAGAAAGCAAAATTATAAACTTAAATTGTAAAAAGGCATTCAAATATACATTTTGGAAACAAAATAATACTTATGCCGAATTCTACAAAGATGAAGCAATTGACATGTTATATTTATCGTTAGCTGTGTTTGCAGCAGACAGACTAATTCTTCGCGAAACAGGAGAAGATGCGTGGAGTAGGAAAATTGAGTTATATATGCCAGTTTTATGTGTTGATAAATGGAATGTTTGTCAATCATTAGTAGAAGAAATGTTGAACTTTCTTACAGGAGATAAGTGGAAGATTTGTTTTCGGGAAAGGAAATTGACGGAGATAGAAAAGAAAGCGAAGAAAAAGTGGGAAAAAGTAACTGTGAAGAATGTGAATATATCAAAAATATGTATGTTTTCTGGTGGACTGGATTCTTGTATAGGCGCATTAAACTTACTCTTTGATAAAGAGGATGCTTCTGATATGCTTTTTGTGAGCCATTATGGTGGAGGAAAAGGAACAGTAGAATACCAAGGAATGTTAAAAGATGCATTCATTAACCGGTTCAATGTAGATGAAAATAATTTTGTTCAAAATTATGCAGCTATTGTTACAAAAAAGGAAGACATAAAAGAAGATTCTACACGTTCCCGTTCCTTTATGTTTTTTTCTCATGCCATTGCATATGCAAGTGCTATGGGCAAAGAGATAGAACTAATAATACCAGAAAATGGGTTAATCTCGTTAAATATTCCGTTGGCATATACAAGAACTGGAACAAGTAGTACAAGAACAACACATCCACATTATATGAAAATGCTACAGGATTTGATTGCAGAATTAGGTATTCATGTTAAAATCAAGAATCCATTTCAGTTTAAGACAAAAGGTGAGATGATTTTAGAGTGTAAAGATAGAGAGTTTTTACAAGAGATATTAGATAAAACTATGTCGTGTTCACATCCGGATGTTGGAAGGCATCAAGGCATGAAAACAACCATGCATTGCGGATATTGCTTACCATGTACTATTAGAAGAGCCTCCATTCAAAAGGGGGGATTACACGATACAAGCACATACTTTGATAGTAGATATAAGAAGCTTCCTGTCGCAAGACAAGCATATAGAACATATAAATGTGCATTTAATAATTTTGATGAGAATAATGCATTTTTGAGAATTCAAGAGTCAGGACCCATTGAAGAAAACATAGAACAATTTGCAGATTTATATGTGCGTGGAATGAAAGAAATGAGAGAGTGTTTGGAGAAAATAAATGTTTGATTTTTATATGGATGCGCATATGCACTTTGATTTATATGATGATAGAAGCGAAATATTGAGATATGTTAAGCAGAAGGCGTCTTATACCATAGCAATGACAAATCTGCCTCAACTCTTTGAAAAGTATAAGCGTCAATATGTGGGAAATAAATATTTTCAATTAGCCCTGGGATTTCATCCAGAATTGGTGCATCAATATAGCAATCAGCAGGTGCTTTTTAAGGAACTGATAAATGAAACTAGATTTATTGGTGAAATTGGTTTGGATTATACAAAAAAGTCAAAAGAAGATGTAATGTGTCAAACGGAAATATTTGAAAAAATAATAGAGTGGTGTTCTGGGAAAAATAAAATATTAAGTGTTCACAGTCGGTCTGCTTCAAAGAAAGTAGTTGATATACTTAATGGTTTTGATGGAACTGTCATTTTGCACTGGTATTCTGGTGGAATAACTGATTTAAGGAGGGCAATAGAGCAAGGTTGCTATTTTTCTATTAATCATCAAATGTTGCAGAGTGTAAATGGAAGAAATATTGTTGGAAATATTCCGGTAGATAGAATTTTACTTGAAAGTGATGCTCCTTTTACAAAAGGGTTGAGTGAAAAATATACAATTGATTTTAATGATATGATATATAAGTATATAGGTGAGTTGTATCATCAGGAACTTGATGTAGTAAAGAAAAGGATAAAGGCAAATTTTGTGGAAGTGTTAAAAAAGTAGTGGAATTGCATCTGGAGGTACAAATGGAACGAATATCATATTGGTTGCAAATAATTGTAGATTGTATGTTAAATAATAATTTGAGTATCGATAAAGCAACATTTTTTACAGTGATAATTGGTCAAATTACAATATATGGAATATTATTGACGTTTTATCAGTTTGTAGCATCATATCAAGGTGGTGAAAAAGCTGCAACTCGCTATTTAGGAATTAACATTACTGAGTATTTTGTAAAGAAAAAGATAAAAATTTTTAATAAAATCATCTCTAAGAAGATGTTTGGCGTGTTATTGATTTTGGAAATTCTTTATAAACCATTTATGAAAATATACGGAGATACACTTGGTGCCTCAACGATTAGTATAATAAATTTTGTATGGTTTTCATTTGCTATTGGATATTTTATATTGTTCGTTGTGCTCTTCATACAATGCACAAAAAGTATATTAATGATAAAAATGAGTTCTGATGTAAAAAGAAATGGTTATATAATTAGTGAAATTAATAAAGAATTTCTGAAAAAGACAATGAAAGAACGAATAAGCAAAAATGCAATAGATTTGTTGAAACGAGACTTTGTAAATTTACATGATGCAATTCAAGAAGATGAAAATACCGAATTGCAAGGTAGATATAATCAATTGATTCATTTAATTTTTACAGATTATATTGGACGGAAACAATATGAAATTTCCAATATTAAAAAGAAAGGAAGAATATTAAGAAATCAAGTATCGTGGATATATAATTCGAATTGTGAAGTACATTTGTTGCAAGAAATCATAGATGAAATGTATTTTCAGTTGGATGAGCAAAATATAAGATCAATTTTGAATTTTCATATTGATTTAATTAGGCTGAATCTTATCAGGGCTGAATTGGCAGGATATAGTAAAGTAAGATTTAATAGGTATGATGACTTGGGCATGATGGTGGAGGGAAGAATATTTGATGTAAGTGAATGGAAAGATGTGACACTAAAAATATATCAAAAACTGTCTAATGAAAAGAAGCAAGAGTTAATTCGTTTTCTACAAAGAGATATAAATCAGGAGCAGGATTTTTATGAGCAGTATTGTAAAGAATGTATTACCGATTTGATTAGAGTGGAGATTGATTGTATATTTTCAGGAAAAAGGGAACAAAAAGATTTTGTAAAAATATTTGGTCAAATAATAAAAGATAAACATTTTAATGATTTTTGTTCGCAAATAATAAGGGATAAAATTATTTATTATAATAGATTTGATGCAGGAGAAATCATAGGTCAGTTAAGTGAAAAGAATTGTACATATCTTTTTTCATATATAGTGTTGTATTATTCAATTTATAGATTTAGATTTGAGTGGGAATATATTAATATAAATGTATTGAGAACTCTGTGGAATCATCATGGTAG
>PPYE01208483.1_pt1 | contig 15639 bp, 15 predicted proteins | sample 1559881 | NCBI WGS metagenome assembly PPYE01 (sample SAMN08240022, study PRJNA423297) | Human gut metagenome, whole genome shotgun sequencing project. | reverse complement strand
AAGGATATCTATATGTTTGCAAGAGTGATCCTGTATACAGATGAAAATATAGAAGAAAATCTGAAGTCGGAAGAGGCAGCAGCACAGATCGGAATGAGCAGAAGTTATTTCAGTACGAGATTTAAGGAGATGACCGGTGATACCTTTCATAATTATGTGATCAGCAGAAAAATGTATGCAGCTGCCCAGAAGATGGCAAAAGGAACAGAAAATATAACACAGATTGCCTCGAATCTGGGCTATGACAATTTTTATTATTTTACAAAGGTATTTTCGAAGGAATACGGATGCACGCCAACAGAATATATAGGAAGAATAAAAAAATGTTCGATTTAATTCGGACATTTTTTTTGAATTTAAAAAAAAGCTGTGAAATCAGGAACAATATCGTCTAGTGAAAAATATGGTTACAGGATAAACTATCTATAAAAGAAGGGAGGTTTACTAATGTACATAAAAAGATTTGTGAAACACTATTACATCATGCTAATCCCCGCATTGCTGTGGCTGTTCTTTTTCAGCATTGTTCCAATGTTTGGAATTGTTATGGCTTTTCAGGATTACAATCCGGGACAGGGCATTCTCCACTCAAAGTTTGTTGGTCTGGCTAATTTTGAGTACATGTTTCAGATGAGTGACATTAAACAGGTTCTACGGAACACAGTTGTTATTGCCGTTGGCAAGATCATTGGAAATATTATTATTCCACTGGTGTTTGCTTTGTTGTTAAATGAACTGGCACTGAAGAAACTGAAGCGTCCAATCCAGACAATCGTATATTTACCGTATTTTCTGTCATGGGTTATTCTTGCGAAGATTGTGCTGAATATTTTCGGTTATACGGGACCGGTGAACCAAATCATAGAATTTTTTGGAGGCGAAGCGGTCAACTTTTTTGGAGAAGCAAAGATATTCCAGCCTCTGGTGATCGGTACGGATATCTGGAAAGGATTCGGCTACAATACAGTCGTTTATCTTGCAGCAATCCTGGGAGTGGATGGATCATTGTATGAAGCTGCAGCAGTAGACGGTTGCGGACGATTCAAAAGAATCTGGCATGTGACTTTACCGGGCATCAAGACAACAGTAGCACTTCTTGCTATCCTGTCGCTTGGAAACATTCTGAATGCAGGATTTGACCAGGTTTACAACCTGTATAACCCATTGGTTTACTCAACAGGTGATATTATTGACACTTGGGTATACAGAGCCGGTTTGCAAAATCTCCAGTATTCTCTGGCAACGGCCGTTGGTTTATTCAAATCTGTAATCAGTCTTGTATTGATTACGGTTGGCTACTGGCTGGCAGATAAATTTACCGGTTATAAACTGTTTTAGGAGGTGATAACTATGATTGAGAATAAAAGCCTGAGATCAAAGATTTTTGATATTTTAAATATTGTGATTCTCATTGCGATTACTTTGATCTGTATTGTGCCGGTATGGTACGTTCTCTGCGTGTCATTGAGCAGCAGGGAAGCAGTCAATGCGGGAAAAGTTGCACTTTGGCCGGTTGGCTTCAACCTGCTCTCCTATAAAAAAATCATGGGAGAGACCGCATTTTTCGGTTCGTTTCTGGTATCTATTAAGAGAGTTTTGCTGGGAACCGGAATCAGTATGGTATGTATCCTTATGGCAGCATATCCATTATCCAGAACAAAAAAACAGTTCCCGAAAAGAAATATCTTTATGTGGATATTCGTGTTCTGCATGTTATTTAACGGAGGAACGGTTCCGTGGTATATCACCATGAAAAATTATCATCTGATGGATAACATTTTTGGACTGGTACTGGGAACAGGCCTTCAGGTATTTAATGTGATACTTGCAGTGAATTTCTTTAAAAATCTTCCAACAGAACTGGAAGAGGCGTGTTTTGTCGATGGCGGCGGACCTTGGAGAACTCTGATATCTATCTACATACCATTGGCAAAACCTATGGTCGCAACAGTTGCACTGTTCACCATGGTTATGTACTGGAATGAATTCTTCCAGGGAATGGTTTTAAGTACAAGACAGAGCAGTTATCCACTGCAGACCTACATCCAGCAGATGGTAGTAACCCTGGATTATTCTACAATGAATGTAGATCAGATTGCGCAGGCGATGAAATTAAACAATCTTTCATTAGATTCTGCGAAAATATTTATAGCTATGATACCGATACTGATTGTTTACCCATTCCTGCAAAGATTTTTTGTAGAAGGTATTACACTGGGATCAGTAAAAGGATAAAGGAGGAAGAAAATATGAAGAAAAAACAGTGGATTGCATTTGCATGTGCGATGGCATTAGGTGTGACATCACTGGCAGGATGCGGAAAATCAGAAGAGAACACACAGAAAAAGGCAGTAGGGGAGGCAGAAGGAACAGCCAAAGAAGATCTCCCACTGTCAAAATATCCGGAGACAGTAACTGTCCATCTGGGCGGTTCAATGAATTCAAATGCTAAGATTCCTGACGGAATGAGCTATGATGACAATTCCTATACACGACTTTTGAAAGAAGACCTTAATATTGAGGTTGCATACGACTGGGTCGCATCATCTACAGACTATGATGAAAAAATGAATCTGTGTATCGGAAGTAACACAATTCCGGAATTGATGAACGTAAATGCAACACAGTACAGGGCACTTCTGAAATATGATATGATCCAGCCGCTTGATCAGTATTTTGATGACTATGCTTCTGATGCACTGAAAGCATATGTGGAATCCGGTGGAGAAGAGCTGAAAAAATGTATCTCAAATGATAAGGGAGAGATAATGGCAATCCCGGCTCCGAGTATGATGGGAGGAGAAGCGAACGAAATGTGGATTCGTCAGGACTGGCTGGATAATCTTGGACTGGAGGTTCCAAGAACCTGGGATGAAATGGCAGCAGTAGCAGAGGCATTCGTAACCCAGGATCCGGATGGTAACGGAGAAGCTGATACCATTGGAATTCTTGGACCGAGCAATTCAGATCACATGAATGCAATTGGAGCAAACCAGTTTGGACTGGATCCATTGTTTAGCAGCTTCCAGTCTTATCCACAGTACTGGCTGCAGGATGAGGATGGAACTGTAGAATATGGTTCTATTCAGCCGGAAACCAGAGAGGCACTTGAAAAAATCTCAAAACTGTATACAAATAAGCTGATCGATCCGGAAATGCTTGTAAGAAGCGACAGCAAGGAACCTCTTTTGTCCGGAAAAGTTGGTATCTTCTTTGGACCATGGTGGTCTGGTTATACGGTGTCAGATACTACACTTGCAGGCGAAGCGGATTGGAGAGCATATTTTACACCACTGTCTGAGGACGGGAATTACTACGCTCATATGCCAAATCCTACAAGTAAATATGTAGTAGCAAGCAAAAGCTGCAAGAACCCGGAGGCTGCATTTAAGATTGTTAACTATCTGATCAAAAATGAGCAGCAGTGGGTAGTAGATGGTATTACCTCCACAGAAATGGGTACTGCGGATTTTTATCCTTTGTATAATGGCTACGATAATGCAGATGAGATTGAAGTATCCACTGAGACTCTGGAAAAATATCTTGCAGGTGAGATTACAATGGATGATGTTGATTTCTCAAAACATAAACTGTTAAAGAATGATATGGAAGCAGTTAAGGAACTGAAAAAAGAACCTTATGATGATTTCAGCCTGGACAAATGGAATCTGGACAGTGACATTGCCAAAACTAATCTTCCAAGACTTGTGTCACTTTTGGTTGGTGGATCTCCGTTAGTAAATGATAAATATGTACCGGTTTACAATGCATATAACGGTCAGACAAAAACCATGGAGGCCAAATGGGCAAACCTTAAAAAAATGGAAGAAGAAACATTCTCAAAGATCATTATGGGAAAAGCAGATATCAGCGAATTCGATACTTTCGTTGAAAACTGGAAGAATCAGGGTGGCGACCAGATTCTCAAAGAAATCAACGATGAATTAAGTAAGTAAAAAAGACAGCGGCTGATGGTGTTCTTCAGCCGCTGTTTTTACGATGGAGGTATAAAATGAGAGAAAACAAAGTAGTTTACGGACTAATCGGATATGGCGGTATGGGCAGATGGCATACCGAGATTCTTTCAAATGTTCCAGAAGCTGTAATTGGTGGTATCTATGACATCAAGGAAGAAAAGAGAGAAGAAGCGAAAGCGAAGGGGTTTTCTGTATATGAAACAGAAGAAGCCATGCTGGCAGATTCGGACATCGATGTGGTTCTGATTGCCACTCCAAATGACTGCCACAAGCCTATCGCTATCCGTGCAATGCATGCAGGAAAAAACGTGATATCGGAAAAACCGGTGACATTATCTTCCGCTGACCTGCTGGAAATGGAAAAGGTAGCCAAAGAGACAGGAAAACTTTTCACCGTGCACCAGAATAGACGTTGGGATGATGATTTCCTGATCATCAAAAAACTGGTAGAGGAGCAGAAACTGGGGCATGTTTTCCGGATCGAGAGCCGTGTCCATGGTTCAAGAGGAATCCCTGGGGACTGGAGAAAAGAAAAGGTACATGGGGGCGGAATGGTCCTGGACTGGGGTGTACACCTGCTGGATCAGATTTTATATATGTACGGAGATAGAAAGATCGAGACGGTATACGCGTCACTTACCAATATCACAAACCAGGAAGTGGACGATGGGTTCACTGCTATTCTGACCTTTGAAGGCGGAACAGAAGTCCTGGTGGAAGTCGGCACCAACAATTATATATCACTGCCAAGATGGTATGTACTGGGTAAAGACGGTACCGCAGTAATCAGGGACTGGCAGTTAACCGGTGAGATTATACGTAAGACCGGTAAGACAGAAGAGACGGTAATACCGGTTAAGACAGCAGCTGGCCTGACAAAGACCATGGCACCGAGACGGGAAGATACTATTGTAAAAGAGGATTTACCAAAGGTGTCCGGAGATATCGCTGATTTCCACAGAAATGTGGTTGCAGTAATCCGAGATGGAGCAGAGCCGGAGATCAAGCTGTTCCAGGTGATGCGTGTCATGAAGTTGATGGAGGCAATCTTCCAGGCGGCAGAGACAAAACAGGTAATCGAATTTCAGGACCAGGTGTAACAGGAAAGGCATTGAGTAGTTATAACATAAAAATAAAAGACAGTTGTACATGTTCTTTGAGAGTGCATGTAACAGAACAGGAGGAAATAAGTATGAAACAGATCAAAATCGGAACCTGCGTACCAGGCCCCGTAGCAGAAGAATGGTTGAAAGGATTTGTTGGAAAAGGTTTCGAAACATTTTCCCTCAATTTCCATATGTCACTGGAAGGAACAGATCTTGATAAACTGGCCCTGAGCACAGAACAGATTCTTGCCGGTACAGATTCAAAGATCACTACACTCGGATACTACTGTAATCCAATCCAGTATCCAGAGCACAGAAAGACATTGGAAAAGGTAATTTGCACTGCTGAAAAATTCGGAGCTACCCATGTAAGCACCTTTGCAGGAGCCTGGGAAGGAAAACCGGTAGAATCCGCATACGAAGAGTTCGGAAAAGTGTTCCGTGAACTGGCAGAACTTGCAGAAGAAAAGGGCGTAAAGCTGGGTATCGAAAACTGTCTTATGGATGGAACCTGGGAACATGCCACCTGCAACATCGGTTTCAACCCGAAAGCCTGGGAAGTCATGTTTGAGGAAGTAAAGAATGATAACTTCGGACTTGAATGGGAGCCGACCCACCAGATGGTACAGTTGATCGATCCTGTGACAGAGCTGAGAAAATGGTGCAAAAAGATAGTCCATGTACATGGAAAAGATGCGACCATTGACTGGGATGCAGTAAGGCACGGCGGTATCTCCGGAGCAGTTCCTTTTGTATGGCATCGTATGCCGGGATTTGGTGACACAAACTGGAGAGATATCATTTCTATCTTAAGAAGCAACGGATATGAGGACGATATCTGTATCGAAGGATATCACGATCCGGTATACCGGGGAGAACTGGAGATGACAGGACAGCTTCACGCACTGAACTATCTGAAATGGTGCAGAGGCGGAGAGTTCACACCAACTCCATGGGAGAAATAACAAAGATATAACAGAGACAGAAGAAACAGGAGGGTATTTCTATGAAACTTGGGTTTATCACATCCATCCTTGACAGCTGGACCTATGAAGAAATGATGGACTTTGCATCCGGACAGGGATTTGAATGTGTGGAAGTGGCATGCTGGCCACAGGAAAAAGCAGAAAGAAGATATGCAGGGGTAAGCCATATTGATGCAGAACGGGTTAACCAGGATGACGCATATGCAGAGCATATTGTAGAATATGCTAAAAAATCAGGAGTGGAGATATCGGCACTGGCCTATTATCCAAACGTGATGGTGGCAGATAAAGAGAAAAGCGCAACCGCTGTGGAACACCTGAAACAGGTGATTCTTGCAAGTAAAAAATTAGGTGTGGGCATGGTCACGACATTTATCGGAAGGGACCAGACCAAAAATATACAGGAAAATCTGGAACTGGTAAAAGAGATATGGCCACCTATCATAAAACTGGCAGAGGAATGTGACGTGAAGATCGCCATCGAGAACTGTCCGATGCTTTTTGGCAAGGAACAGTGGCCGGGAGGACAGAACCTGATGACAACACCGCCAATCTGGAGAGAAGTATTCCGGATCCTGGACAGTGACCATCTGGGCATCAACTATGATCCATCCCACTTTATCTGGCAGATGATCGATTATATCCGCCCGCTTTACGAATTCAAGGATAAGATCTTCCATGTCCATTACAAGGATATAAAGATATATAAAGACAAGCTGGAATCCTGCGGCATCATGGCATATCCTCTGGAATATATGTCACCGAAAATCCCTGGACTTGGAGATGTGGACTGGGGAAAATATGTGTCAGCGCTTACAGACATCGGATATGATGGCTATACCTGTATCGAGATCGAGGATAAGGCTTTTGAGGATTCCAAGGAGAAGGTTGAGAATTCCTTGATCATCAGCAAGAGATATCTGGAACAGTACGTGATTTAGTAAAGGAGATAATACCATGAGAAAATTAAAAGCAGGAATCGTAGGATGCGGAGGAATCGCCAACGGAAAACACCTTCCAGCTATGAAAAAAAGTGGTCTTTATGAGATTGTAGCTTTCTGTGACATCGTCAGGGAACGTGCAGAGAAAGCAAAGGAAGAATATGGCACAGAAGATGCAAAAGTATTCGAAGACTATAAGGTGCTTATCAAAGAGGACCTGGATGTTGTATATGTAACTACACCGAACCGCTCCCATGCAGAAATCTCTATCGCAGCCATGGAAGCAGGAAAAGATGTTATGTGTGAAAAGCCAATGGCAAAGAATTATGCTGAGGCACAGAAAATGGTGGAGACTGCAGAGAAAACAGGTAGAGTCCTGAACATCGGATATCAGAACCGTTATCGTTCAGATTCCCTGTACCTGAAAGAAATGTGCAAGGCGGATGAACTGGGAGAAATCTATTTTGCGAAAGCTCACGCACTCAGAAGAAGAGCAGTTCCTACCTGGGGTGTATTCTTAAATGAGGAAGAACAGGGAGGCGGTCCACTGATCGATATCGGAACCCATGCATTGGATCTGACATTATGGATGATGGACAATTATGAAGTAGAGTCTGTAACAGGACAAACATTCCGCAAACTGGCTGATCAGACCAACCAGGGAAATGCTTTTGGCAACTGGGATCCTGAGGAGTTTTGCGTAGAAGATTCCGCTTTCGGATTCATCCGTATGAAAAACGGTGCAGTGATTGAACTCGAAGCTGCCTGGGCACTGAACACACTGGAGGTTGATGAGGCCAAGACAAGTCTGTGCGGAACAAAAGCCGGAGCAGATATGAAAGATGGCCTGCGAATCAACTACATCCATCACAATAAACAGGTAGTAGAGAAGCCAGCATTATCCGGTGAAGGAGTAGCATTCTTCTCAGGAGAAGAAAAACCAGCAGGGGATTATGAACAGGAACTGTTCTACCATATCGTTGCTGACGGAGCTGAGCAGATAGTAAAACCTGCACAGGCTGCAGTTGTTACCCGTGTACTGGAAGCAATCTATGAGTCTGCAAAAAGTGGTAAGACAATTTATTTTGATTAAAAGGCGATTTGACCTATACAGTTACAACAGTTCAAACATAAGGAGTAATCATGGAAATAAATAAATTACAGCAATTGCTGTCAGAAATGTCTTTGCAGGAAAAAATAGGACAGATGGTACAGCTTACCGGTGTATATTTTGACAAAGAGGCAGTGCTTACAGGTGTTGTTGACGAACAATTACCGCCGGAATGGATCATTCAGTATTCAGGTTCCGTGCTGGGAGTGATTGGTAAAGAAAAAATATGTGATATTCAGAGTAAATATATGGAACAGCATCCTCATCATATCCCACTACTCTTTATGGCAGATGTGATCCATGGATGTAGGACAATTTTTCCAATTCCACTGGGACAGGCTTGTTCATTTAATCCGGAACTGGTGTCTGAGGCAGCGTCAATAGCTGCCTCAGAGGCCTCATCCGAAGGACTTAAGGCAACATTTTCTCCTATGATTGATGTTTCAAGGGATCCCCGGTGGGGCAGGATAATGGAGTCTTTTGGCGAAGACCCATATGTGAATGGAGTCATGGGGGAGGCCATGGTAGATGGCTATCAGCAGAAAAACGATGAAGGAATCGCAGCATGTCTGAAACATTTTGCAGGTTACGGGGCGGTCAATGCAGGCAGGGAATACAACGATGTTGAAATATCTCAACGGACATTTCTGGAACAGTATGTAAAACCTTTCCGCATGGCGTTGAAGGCAAAGCCTGCTATGATTATGACCGCATTTAATGCAATAGACCGAAAACCAATCAGCGGAAATAAAGAACTTCTCAGAGATCTATTGCGGGATAAAGAAGGCTTTGATGGTACAGTGATCTCAGATTGGGGTTCCATTGGGCAGCTGAAGGAACAGGGTGTGGCAGCCGATATGGATGAAGCAGCGTCTCAGGCGATAGAAGCGGGAGTGGACATAGATATGATGAGTCCTGCTTATATGTTTCGTCTGGAAGAACTGGTGAAAAACGGGCAGATTCCGGAGTCTTTTATCGATGAAAGTGCATTCAGGGTTTTGATGATGAAGAATCAGCTGGGTCTTTTTGAAAATCCTTTTGCAGGAATTGGAAAGAGTGGAAAACTCACTCAGTATAACCGGACAAAGGCATATCAGATGGCTAGCGAAAGCTACGTCCTTTTGAAAAATGAAAAAATTCTGCCTTTGAGCCAGAAACAGAAAGTTATCTGGGTAGGACCTTATGTGACATCAAAGGAATTCCTGAGCCGTTGGGCAATCTTTGGTGAGCATGAGCCTGTTGAGACAATCGAAGATATTCTTCAAGATAAGAAGATTAATGGGGTATGTATTCCTGGATGCAGAATGCTTTCTGAGGAAGAATGCAGGATCTGGCAAGTGAAACCGGTTGATTCGGATGAAGAAATAGATGAGCAGTGGCTGGAAACGATAAACCGGGAGGATACGGTTGTATGTGTACTTGGAGAACATGAATCTCAGTCCGGAGAGGCTGCCAGCAGAGCATTTCTGACTTTACCGGAAGAGCAGCAGAGGCTTTTTGAAAAAATAGTAAAACGCACGGATAATATCGTGACAGTGATAATCTCAGGAAGACCACTGGATCTGCGAAGAATCTCAGAAAAATCCAAAGCCGTTATCATGGCATGGAGACCCGGAACCATGGGGGCAGAGGGAATAGTAGATCTTGTATATGGCATGATCAATCCTTCCGGAAAGCTGGCTGTAAGTATTCCATGGTGCGTTGGACAGGTGCCGATAAGTTACTGGGATATAAAAACCGGACATGTGCTTACAGAGGATAATCTGGAGAACCGTTTCACAAGCAGATATATGGATATTCCTAATTCACCATTATATCCTTTTGGCTTTGGATTGTCCTATACAGAATTTGATATTTCGGATGTTGAAGTCAAGATAGGACAGGACAAAAGAGTGCATGTCCATTGTAATGTAAGTAACACAGGTAAAGTTGCAGGGGCAGAGGTTGTTCAGTGCTATTATGAAACATTACAAACATCTGTGGTACGACCGAAGAAGGAACTTGTCCGTTTTCAGAAGGTTTTTCTGGATCCGGGAGAAGCTAAGAGTGTGGATTTCTCTATTGATTCAGAAGAGTTTTCTTACTATGATAAAAATATGGAAATCGTTAGTAGCGGAATGCAACTTCGAATCAGTGTAGGAAACAGTAGTGACCATGAATGCGGAAGTAGTGAGATATATATTTAGGCATAAGTAGAAATAGATTTCTATCGAAGGATAATTATTACACTAAAGCAAGCGGGCTGCTTCGTCAGTCCGCTTGTGTTATTCTTTATGTTAATCGAGGTTATTAATACTTTCAATTATACATGTATGCTTTTTATTATCAGATGTGTTGCTGTAGTTAATTCCGACAAGTAAAATCTGATTGCTGTATCCTGATAAGGCTCCGTGATATCTGCGGTTTTTAATCTGTGATATGGCAGAATCAGCGGAAGCATTGTACTTAAGTTCAATTACTATTGCAGGTCTGCCACAGGCATTCGCTCTTGGAATAAAAACAAGATCAGCAAAACCTTTGCCGGCTGGAAATTCTCTGACAATATTGTAATATGCATTTGCAGTAAAATATGCCATTGTGAGAACACAGCTTAAAGAATTTTCGTCGTTGTATTTAAGAACAGATGTATATGTTTCATGTGCTATTTCTACCAATTCAGCGATTTTATCAGCATCTTCATTTAGGGTAGCATCTAATAATTCATCACATTTTGAAATGGAGTTGGCTACTTCACTCCATGAACCGGTCTGTAATGCAAGATCATATGCAGCAGCAACCTCATAATTAGGTATATATGCCATTTTCCTATTGGCATCATAAGCCAGATAACCTAAATGAATTAAAGCTGTAAGTGCATCATCCTTTGAAGCAACTGTAGTAAGGTCATTTTGGAAGGTATTTACATTAACTCTGATTTTATCGCCGGAAAGCATGGCGAGCACATCATCCTTTAAACCGGCATAGTTCATGGTGATAAATGTGTTGATTGATTCAAACGAGGATGTATTTTTCCAGTAAAAATCATAGTCATGATCTAGCATAGCCTGAACAACGGAATTAGGATTATACATATGAAGCCCGTCTATCAGATGTAGAAACTGAAGATAGCTGTGAACCAGTGTTTTATTTCCACCATTTCGGATTACACAATCCCATTCATCAATTATTATAACAAATGGAATACCGGAAATGTTGTAGACGGACATGAGTACAGCACTGATCATCTTGGTATAATCTATCTGATCCCCATATACCTGTTTAAGTTCGTCATAAATATATTCCTGAATTTTTTCTATCACATTATCTTTGTAAGCGTCCCAAAATGATGATACATCAATGTGTATGACATTGTATTTATTCAAATGTACAGCATAGCTGTCCTTAGCTGCAATTTCAGAATCTGCAAAAAGCTCTGATGAATCGCAGCCTCTGCTGTAGTATGCATCAATCATTCCGGCAGCATGGGATTTACCGAACCTTCTGGCATGGCTGACACTTATGCAGTTGGCATTTGTACAGATAACTCTATTCAAATATTCAATCAGACCGGTTTTGTCAATATATAGTTGACTGTTTTTGTCTTTTGTAAAGCTGCCATTTCCCGGATTAAAATAAATACCCATTGTCCCATCTCCAATTCATTTATATATAATCAGTATAACAGATTTGGAGGAGTGATGGAAGTAGGCAACATGAGATTATGTGTACTGTCTACGGACAGTGTTTTTTAATTTTTTTAATTTTTGAAAATAAAATTCAATGTTGGAAAAATGTACGGAATTATGTTACAAACACAGCAAAAAACATCAAGAATAATGTTACAACGGGGATATATCTTGAAAAAATAGCTAATTAAGTTTATAATATAATTAGCTAAAAAAGAAATGGATAGGAGGAAGGCATATGAATACAGCAACAGCAACTGCAACAGAAATGCAGAACAATTTTGGGAGATATTTGAATCTTGTTATGTCAGGACATGAAATCATTGTTACAAAGAATGGTCATGAAGTGGGAAGATTTATTCCTAAGGATGCCGCAGTATCATATTTGACGGATTCTCTAACAGGAATACTTCAGGATAATGGTAATTTAGATGAGATAAAAACCGAAAGTATGAGGGAAAAATATGGTTTTGTTGATTGATACTAACATTATACTTGATGTTTTACTAAGTCGCTCAGATTTTGTGAAGGAATCATCTATAATTTGGAAACTTTGTGAAACTGAACAGGCAAAGGGATATATATCTACATTAACTTATGCAAATATTATGTATATCATGAGAAAACAAATGACTTCAGAGCAGATAGAAGATGTATTCCGCAAGTTAAAACTTATTTTTGAGTTTGCTGATTTTAGTTCAGTTGTGCTTGAGATGGCTGTAAATATGAAGTGGAAAGATTTTGAAGATGCCATACAAAGTGCAACTGCTGAATATGTTCATGCAGACTATATTATTACGCGCAACATCAAAGACTTCACGCAAAGTAAGGTTATGGCACTTACACCTGCGGAACTTTTGGCAAGAATTTAATTGCAATGAATCAAATAATTAAAAGTGTAATATTATTGGTAAAACAGATAGGAGGCATATATGTTAAACGGTGTGGGAACAAATATTTCAATGGCATATACTTCAAATTATAATAAGAAGTCAACAGGCGATAAAATGAATATAGAGTTCGAAATAGGAAATGGTGAGCAAAACTCCATAAATAAATGTGGGGAGAGGCAGAGTGAACTTACTGAAATATACATGAATATGTTGTCGGAAAATAACAGTTCTCTTTACAATAAATTGGTAAATAATAAAAATGCAGTTGAACAGGTGTCACCGCATAAGGAAATTCCAAATGATAAGCTGAAAAATATCGGAATGACAAGTTTTGGACTGTCTGATACAGAAAGCCAGATAGTTTTAGCTTCATATGTGAAAACATCAAAGGAGGATGATCCTGTTGTTCAAGTGGCATATGGACATGGTGATAACAGAAAAGTATATCATGTGCATGTAAATGATGTTGATACATCGAATGCATCGGATCTGGAAATGTTCGCGCTTATGTCATATGAGGGTTATAAAGGAAGAACTGCGCCTAATTCGATAAATAATTATTCTGCCTATAAAACAATGAAAGCAGATGCCGGTTATGGAATGGCTTCTACTGATGAAAATAGCTTTGTAAACAAAAAAGTGAATGCTGATTATTTATTGGAGCAAATATATGATTCATTAAAGAAGCGGGAAACAGAACAAGAAGCAAAGAGCTTTGATGTCTGTGAATATTTGCTCCAGATGATAAAAAATCGTTAAAAGCAACCGCTTTCAGTGCCGAAGCATAATAATCGTATGGAATGTCTTGGTAGGATCATCAAAGTAAAAAGTCATTTCACCATTATACTTCTTAACAATATTTTCTATACTACGCATACCGAATCCATGAAACTGTGGATTCGGTTTTTTAGTTGGTAAAAGGTTGCCATTTTTATCAATAGGATTTACGCGGCAGGAATCAATGAGCGTGATAATGGTCATGTTATTGTTCTCTTTATGAAAAACATTGAGTTCTATAAAAGGATTAACTGTTTTTTCGGCTGATTCTACAGCATTATCCATGAGATTACCGAAAAGTACACTGAGATCATCATATGTCACGAAATCAATACACTTACTTCTTATATCAATATGCAGCGCAATCTTTTTCGTAAGACATATCTTCTGGTAACGGCAGAGCAGTGCATTTAAAAGGTCATTATCGCATACCCGCACGGAGTGCTTTAACTCAGAAGAACCGAGTACGTGGGTAAGGTATGCTGCAATTTTTTCAGAATCGTGCTGTTCATTCAGTGAGGCTATGGCATTGAGATGCTTTTTGATGTCATGAATGAGAACTTTTTGTTTCTCATCCTGTGACACGAGGGCTTTGTAGTATTCTACAGAGTCGGCATCACGCTGGTTCTGAAGTGTGAGCTCTGCTATTTCGGAATTTTTTTGCTTAATATGTTCAAACAGACCAAAGATGAGTATGTTTATAAGCAGTATGAAAAAGCTGCTAAGGATGAGCAGATAGTTGAGTGGAGATTTTATTTCATAATTCATAAGAAAATATATCATTGTGTAGATTACAAATACGGAAATAACAGGTATTATGGCCAATGTAGTGATTTCATAGATGGAAAATCGTATATTGGATCTGGTGCTGGATAGCTTATGTGATATAAAATATATGATTACAAAGTAAAGTAATTTGCTTAAAAAACTAACTGAATAAAGCAAAACGGCATCATTCATGTTAGAATAAAAATGATATGAAAACTTTGAGAAAACTCCCATAGAAGCAAGCTCACACAAAGTCATAATTACAATCATAACGGCAGAATGGAAAAAGAGAGTTGCACTATTTTCCATGGTTGAAATTTTTAAAAAAACATAAGTAGCAACAAAAAATAAAGCAGTATTTAATAAACCGATATGAGCGAATGAAATAAAATATATTGGGATAAATAGTATTGTAAGTAATATATATCGTTTTATCGAAGAAATTTTGTATTCAAAAACATTAGATGAATATTGCAACAGTATTAACGCCTCAGCAAAATATACTAAAAAATAACAAACAGCAGCACTCATAAGTATTACCTCTTACTTTCCATAAACATCAAATATGCTCTCTTAAATTCGGTGAATTTTCTTCTTGTTAAATATGCTGTAAACTGACCATCACAAAGATATATAAGCTCGTGATCAAAGCTTGTTACCATAGTCATATTTACGATATAGCTACGGTGTGACTGAAAAAAGGTAGCCTGCGGCAGATGTTCTATCCAAAATTGAAGTGTCTGAGTGGAATCCAAATCAGCCGTGGCAGTATGTACTATAACCTTTCTTCCCTTTGCCTCTACATATACGATATCGCAAGTCAAAACAGATGTAACTCCGGATTTTGTTTCAACAGCGATTTTTTGATTGATAGAATAGTATAATTCAAGTGCATCATCTAAATTATGGAATAACCGTTGTTTATCTATTGGCTTAGATAAGTATCTGAATACATGAAACCTCATGGCGGCATCCAGATATTCGAGGTGAGATGTCACTATAAAAATAATAGCGGATTCATTCTGCTTTTTTAGTTCATTTCCCACATAGATGCCGTCAAAACCGGGCATTTCCACATCTAAAAAGACGATATCTTTTTGGGATTTATCAGAAAGAAGGCTGTCCCCATCATTAAAGGTTACAATATCGAGATTATTTACTTTCTTTTTGTTGAAATATGTTTTGATTATTTGGGATAGTGACTGCGTGATAGATGGATCATCGTCACAAATAAGTATTCTCATTGAAGATCTCCTATAAAATCTAATTAAAATTATTATAGAGAAGTACGCAGAGTAAGGCAAGAAAAAGACGTGAAAAGACAAAAAACGGGTGGTTTTGGATATCATAAATTGACCAAAAGTGCCCGAAAAATGTTGTTCTATTCCAAATCGTGGATTTGCAATATATTAGGA
>PPYE01107409.1_pt1 | contig 15642 bp, 3 predicted proteins | sample 1559881 | NCBI WGS metagenome assembly PPYE01 (sample SAMN08240022, study PRJNA423297) | Human gut metagenome, whole genome shotgun sequencing project. | reverse complement strand
CAAGCTTGCAAACGCCGCATGAAATAAAAGTTACCCACCTACACCAGAAAACACTTGAATATCAACATTACCGATACAGACAAGGGCAACAACCGGCGTTGGCAAGCCCCAGGCGGACAGCGAGGCACGAACGAATTCCGCCGGACGGTTTCGACATGGCTGCACTAGAAAATTGCTGCCCTCAGGCAAGTCTGCGGGGCGATGTGGGCATCGCTCCCTACTTTTTCTTTTTTGTCTACCGGATTCCTTAATAGGAAATACGGTGCAACTTGCCCTTGACAAAAACAAACCCGCCCCGACAGAAACACCTGTCGGGGCGGGTTTTGCGGCATCAGAACAATTTCACCTGTTCCGTTACAGCCGGTTTACTTTTTCTTACGCTTGCAGCCTGCCACGATTGCCGCTGCCAGTGCAATGCCTGCCGGAATGATGACTACCGGCAACGCTTCGCCTGTCTTTGGCGTGGAGGAGATTTTTGTGTTGCTTCTGCTGCTGGAAGAAGACGAACCGGAACTGCTTCTGATCACCGTGGTCGTCTGGCTTCCGCCAGCTGCTGTTGTTGTGCCGGAGCCGCCACTGCCTGCGGTCGTACCGGTGCCGCTTTCTCCAGTCACGGTCGTGGTTTCCGTAGAAGCCGTGGTCGTGGTGGAAACGGACGGAGTATGCTCGCCGTTGCCGGCGGTGGTATTCTTCGCAGTAGTCGTGGTGGCTTCCGTAGTCGTTGTGGTTTCTTCGGTAGTTTCCGTTGTGGTGGTTTCAGTACCAACGTACTCATCGATCATCACAATGGCTCTGCCGTCCGGATTTGCCGTTACCACAGCATTTTCCACGCTCCAGCTGCCGTCTTCATTCAGGCTGACACCAACAAACAGTACCAGTGTACCGTCTTCGTTCAGCTGGAAGTAGATCGGTTCTGCAACGAGGTAATCTGCCGGAGCCAGTGTTTCGGTCAGGCAGTACGGCGTGTTCGGCTGGATTCCGGCAAAGACATGCGATACGCCTTCTTCGGATACCCACTGATCGATCACATTGCCGTTCTGATCGGTAATGTTCAGAGATGCTCCGCCGATCTCATTGCCGCCCACGTCACACTTGCGGATCACATAGCCGTCCGGCTGTTCGGTGGTGGTGACAATTGTAGTTGTCGTTTCCTCCGTTGTCGTGGTGGCTTCTGTGGTTTCCTCTGTGGTAGTTTCAACAGTGGTTTCTTCTGTCGTGGTAGTCGTTGCTTCGATGGTTGTCGTAGCTGCTGTTGTGACAGTTGTTTCTGCGGTAGTCACTGTGCTTGCCGCGGTAGTGCTGGTTTCGGTCACCGTTTCCGCAGTCGTTCCTGCGGCAGTTGTGGTGGTCGATGCTGCACTGGTTTCCGTAGAAGCACTTGCTGTTGTAGCAGTGGTTTTGGCGGTTGTGGTATCTGTGGTAGTTCCGTTGGTAGAAGTGGTAGTCGGGCCTGCACTGGTTTCCGTAGTATTTCCACTGGTTGCCAGTGTGGTGTCTGTTGTCACTTCGGTGGTGGTTCCACTGGTAGAAGTGGTAGTCGGGCCTGCACTGGTTTCCGTGGTGTTTCCACTGGTTGCCAGTGTGGTGTCTGTTGTCACTTCGGTGGTGGTTTCACTGGTAGAAGTGGTAGTCGGGCCTGCACTGGTTTCCGTAGTGTTTCCGCTGGTTGCCAGTGTGGTGCCTGTTGTCACTTCGGTAGTGGTTTCGCTGGTAGAAGTGGTAGTCGGGCCTGCACTGGTTTCCGTAGTGTTTCCACTGGTTGCCGGTGTGGTGTCTGTTGTCACTTCGGTGGTGGTTCCACTGGTTTTCGATGTAGTTGTTACAGTTGAAACTGTGGTAACTGTACCGGTTCCCGTGGTAGTTTCTGTGTCAGATGTTGTGCTGCTTTCGCTGGTTGCAGTAGTTGTGGTGGTTGTTGTTGTCGTTGTAGTCGTTTCCGAAGTCGATGTTGTAGTAATCGCAGGCTGTTCCGCATCGCAGACCAGAATCTGTCCTGCGGTCTTGTCATAGTAGTAATAGCCCTCGGTCGCCTTGTCATTCAGACTGTCGGCAGTGCCGGTAGTTTTTGTGACTACGCCGTTTTCCACAGTAAAGGTCATCGTCGATTCGATTACCGTGTAGGTCTTTCCGGTTTCTTCGTCTGTAAAGGCATCGCCGGTTTCTTTCAGTGTGTATTTGCCGTCCGGCAGCTTGCTCAAAATAGCATCTGTCTTGCCGGAAGTCCATGTAATAGACTTTGCATCTCTGCTGTCCACATGAATATTTGCTGTCACACCGTCCAGCGTTGCTCCGCTTTCGTCCGGATTTGTCAGTTTCAGGGTCAGCTTTGCTCCGGTGACTTCCTGCTTTCCGGTGATGTCCTTCTTGGCAATGGTGAGCTTGGAAACCTCGTCCTGAATGGTCGTGGTTCCGGTCACCTTGCCGTCTGTTCCAATGGTGAAGGTTTCTTCTGCGGTGTACAGCTGGTAGCCGTCGGGTGCATTGGTTTCCTTCAGCTTGTATGTGCCTGCCGGCAGTCCGGTGATGATCGTTGCATCTTCTCCGGAAACAAACTGAATGGTCTTGCCGTCTGCACTGATGCTGTAATCCGTTCCCTTGACCAGTACTGTCTTGTTCCCGTTCTTATCGGTTCTGGACAGTTCCAGTTTCGTGGTATCCAGCACGTTTTCTGCGGTGATCTCCAGTGTTGCACCGGCTACTTCCGCACCGCTTCCTGCGTCCTGCTTGCTGATCGGTACGACGTTGACAGCTTCCGCATCACAGACCAGAATTTCTTCCTTGGTCTTATCGTAATAATAATAGCCCTCGGTCGCCTTGTCATTCAGGTTGTCTGCGGCATTGGATTTCGTAATCACACCGTTTTCCACAGTAAAGGTCATCGTCGATTCGATTACCGTGTAGGTCTTTCCGGTTTCTTCGTCTGTAAAGGCACCGCCGGTTTCTTTCAGTGTGTATTCACCGTCCGGCAGCTTGCTCAAAATAGCACCTGTCTTGCCGGAAGTCCATGTAATGGAATCTGCGGTTCTGCTGTCCACGGTGTTATTTTTGATATTTTCTACTGTCACACCGTCCAGCGTTGCTCCGCTTTCGTCCGGATTTGTCAGGGTCAGAGTCAACGTTGCTCCGGTGACTTCCTGCTGTCCGGTGATGTCCTTCTTGGCAATGGTGAGCTTGGAGGCAGCATCTTCCATGACAACCTTATTGTCGTCCTTGGTCAGTCCGTTGACTGTTCCGACCTTGCCGTCAACTCCGACCTCGAAGTTCATCTCCTCGGTCTTTTTGGTGAAGCCGTCCGGTGCAGTGGTTTCTTCCAGCGTGTACACGCCTGCCGGCAGATTTGCCAGTGTCACACCGCCCTTGGCTTTGTCCGAAGTCCATGTAATGGTGTTGCCGCTGGTTTCGATTCCAGCAGTGCTGCCGTCACTGTAGGAGCCCTTGACCTTGCTCAGGTCTGTTCCTGCCGGTGCAGTCAGTTTCAGTACGGCTCCGGTGAGTTCTTCTCCACCGCCGACTGCCTGCTTGCTGATCGTCACGCTGGGCTTCTGACCGTCCTTCATGGTAATGTCGTTGCCGGAAACGTCATATTCTGTGGTTCCCGTTGCATCAACTACACCGTTTTTAATGGTAAAGGTGAAGTCTGTGCTTACCTTGTTGTAGCCGTCCGGTGCAACTACCTCCGTCATGGTGTAGGTGCCGTCCGGCAGACCGATGATGTTGGTCTTGTTTTCGCCGTCAGAAATAAAGGTGATAGTATTAGATGTCTGTGTGTATTTGCTGTAATCGGCGTTGTCCTCCAGAGAGTCTGCCTTTGTCAGCAAAGTTTCCCCACGCTTGACCTCCAGCACATCTGCATTCAGACTGCCGTTTGTCCGAGTGATCTTGATAGTTGCACCTGCCAGTTCTGCGGAGTCTGCAATGTCCTGCTTGTCCACACTGATCTGCGAACGGTTGATAGCAGTAACCTTATTTGCCGCAAAAATACAGTTATTGTTTTCAATCAAGCTGCCGTCCGAATGATTAGTAATCACGTAGCCGTTTTCATCTACACTGAATGTCACACTCAGCGGTGCATAGCCCTTAACTGTAGTTTCTGTCAGAGTGTATTCACCCTTTGCCAAATTTGCAATAGTTTCCGGTGTTGTCAAGGTTTTGGAAAAGTTTCCAGGTCCTGTCAGCGTAAACTCACAGTTTGCCATTTCCTTGCCGTCTACATCTACCTTTGCAAACGAAATCTCTACATTGCTCTGGTACACGTCAGTGATAGTCTTAGCACCTGGAATGCCGGCAGCCATGGTAACCATATTGCCATTGGAATAGCTTGCCACGAAGGTCTTATTGCTGACCTCAGTTGTACTGTCATTTTCCACGCGTTTGCCGTCTGCGTCCAGCTCAAAGACGTAATAGGTCTTGCTGCTGTCCAGTCCGTCAAAGGTGACAGACTTTTTGCCCTTGTCGCCAGCTGCAATGGTAATGGTTTTCTTCTGTCCGGAAACTTCCTGATAGTTGCCGTCTGCGTCCATGGTGAACAGAGCAACGGTCGCTTCATGGCTGTCTGCCGGATTGCCGTCCTCGGTTGCGATCTTCGTTACCTTGATCTGAGCCGGATTCTTGGTGGTATTTGTGATAATGGTGTTTGCCTGCGGTGCGTCCTTGGTCAGGGTAAGTGCCGCAACCTTACTGTCATCATCACAGCAGTCATAAGAAACGTAGAATGTCGTATCTGTTTTTGTAGTGGAATTCTTGGGATCGAGAACAACAGGCATCTGGAAAGAAGCACCGTTTTCGACACGCTTGTCACCGTCCATCTCAAAGATGTAGTACGGAGTATCTGCTTTCAGACCGTCAAAGGTCACATCAGAACCTGCAGTAACATTCTTTGTTGTGCCGACCGGTGTGTAATCGTTCCCGCTCTTGGTGAACAGTCCCACGGAGAATACGGGTGTGCTCTTGACATCATCTGCGATCAGCACCTTGCTGACGGTGATGCTGTATTGGGTTTGTTCAAAGTTAGTGATTGTAGTAGTACCGCCTGCCTGTACTGCCGACCGTGTTACCGGTAAGAAAGAGTAGCGGATACCACTATCCGCAGTGTAAGTACCAGAATCTCCTGTATAAGTCGGAACGCCGTTGGCATTGGTTTCCAGCACGTAGAAATCCATGCCCTTGGGCACATCTTCAAATGTCACGTCCTGCGAGCCTGCCTCGGTAAAGGTCAGGGACTGCACCGGTGCTTCCTCATAGCGAACATAATCGCCTGCTGCATTCTTGGTGAACAGGGCAAAATAGAAGGTGTCGCCGGTGACATCTCCACCTTCCACGCCTGCCAGGGTTTTGGTCAGTGTAATCTCACCTGTATTTTTGGTATTGGTCACGCCGACAGTCTGGTTCGTTGTGGCATCAGTGGAGATCTTATTGCCGGTATATGCCGGTGTGTAGTTGTGAATCGGATTGCCCTTGGCATCTGTTTCCAGCAGGTAAACGTTGTTGGCGTTGTTGGTCTGCTGCTTGATTGAGGACAGGTCTACATCCTTCATGGTGACAGAAGCCGCGTTCTGTCCTGCCGGAATGGTGACGGAAATCACGTCGCTCAACCGTGTGGTGTAATTTTCATCGGTAAACAGTGCAAAGTAGAACGTTGCGTCCTTGGTTTCCGCTGCTGTCAAGGTCTTGTTGACCGTCACATCAACGGTGGTGTCCGGTGTCTGTACCCAGACGCCAACCTTTGCCGGCTCTGCTACCATGACAGTATCGCCCAGAATGTCAGGATTCTGATAGGAGTACGCGAAGCTGTTCCATGCGATGTTTTCCTCGCCGGTCTTTGCCACATAGCTGGGAACGGTTGCGGTAACTTTGACAACAACTTCGTCGCCAACCTCGACGGTCGTATCTTGCAACTGGATCCGGAAGTCTACGGTATCGTCAGACTTGATGTTTGTCCAGTTCATGACATCGTTCTGCCCCAGCCAGTCCTTGGAGTACTCATTCAGGACAGAGGTCTTGTCGGTGGAATAGCTACGTGCTGTTTTATCAATTACATTTGTTCCGCCTACCATAACAGAATCAATGCTCTTGAGTTTCACGCCGAATGCGGAGAAACGCTCATAGCCGGAAACCAGACCCAAGTCACCCACATAGGGCAGACGGTCAATAATGGTCATGTTTTCCAGAGCTACCGGCGAGTTGTTCTTGATGTGGAGTTCATAGGTCACATCTTCGCCCTGCATGCCCTGCACATAATTGTGGGTGGGCTGGCGGCTGTAACCGGTATCCGTTGCCGGGTCGGTGTGGGGTGTGCCGTTATGTTGTTCGTTCCTGGTATACGTAATGGTCTTCCACGATTCGGTGGTCAGACCTACGATATTATAGTTTGCATAGCTCCAGATCTGGTTGTCCTGCTTTTCGCCGGCAACCGTATCTTCTGCGGTGAACGGCTGGTCAATGGTGGCGTAACCGGTGTTGGTGATAACGCCCTCGCTTTCCTGTCCGTCCTTGACAGTGGTGGCGAACTGGAAGACGATGCACTTGTTCTTTGCCAGTTTCGCTGCCAGTTTGTCCACAGAGATAATCAGTTTCGAGCCGTCGAACTTGCAAGCACCATCGGGAACCGGTGTGCCATTTTTCAGCAAGCCGTTGGCATCTGTTCCAAATGTAGAACTGCCGTCGCCGTTATGCGTCAGATCCAGCACCTGATAGGTCATCTTCAAGCCGGTTTTGTTGCTGAACTGGTAGGTTGCCGGCAGATTGTCGGTCAGTGTCACGCCGTCCAGTTTCAGGTCTGCCACATCGGTGGAATCGCCTCTGCCGTTGTACAGGACAGTCTGCCAGATCAGGGTATCACCGGCGGTGATGTAGCCGTTTCCTACCGGCTGTACAGCAGTGTCATCATAGGTCTGTCCTGCAAAGGAAGCTACTGCCAGCTTGGCGAAGCCGGGGGCGGGAGTGGTTTTGGTGAAGCTAATGTCCACCTTGCTATTGGGCAAAATCACACGGTCGCTGCCGTCATCTCTGCCCTCCACCACTGTCACCTTGGAAAGAGTGTTGGTCAGTGTGACTTTTTTCGCTGTGCTGTTTGCCAGTTCCTGTGCCTTGTCGGCGGTCAGTTTGGTTTTGTAAGTCAACTTTACGCCACTGCCATACTGATTTTCAAATTTTTCTGTGGAAACAAATGTAAAGGTCAGCGTCTGTCCAACTTGAGTCGCCTGAATGCCACTCAAAGCTATATAATTTGCAGTTCCCTCTACACTATTTGGCACATATTCCATGCCGTCCGGCAGCGTATCTTCTACAACGATCGTTTTTCCAGCATAGTCATTATTTGAACCAGAAAGTGCCAAGCTGTAACTAAATGTTTTCTGTTCCAGATCTGCCGCTGTCATATCAACGATGTTAGTCGTTTTGTCCGCACTATTTGTCAGTGACTTTTTCGCCTCAAAAACAGTATTGCTTACTGGATTCAAAATCATGTCATGTGCATACCAAGTTACAGTTTTGCTTCCGTATTCGTTTACAGTCAGACCGCCTACTGCGGTATAGTTATAGACACCTTTCTGTGTTCCGAACTTTGTTTCAAATGCACTTAATGTCTGCATCAATGCACTATTTTTCAGATCATAAGTACCACCGAACCCCTGAATTCCATTTTTTTCATGATTGTAGTCATTATTATTAATGACATCGTTTCCAAGTACCACGTATTCCACTGTCACTGATTCGTCAGCCGCCAGCTTGATTCCCATAATATTAAAGGTTTTAGCCGCATAGCCTCCATCAGCAGCATGATCTTGCTCTACAGTAACAGTCTGAATTCTGGAGTCAGACGCATTGCCGTTAATTGCAACGATTTTCGGAACATCAGAATCTTCCCACTTCAACGTTGTACCATAATCATATAAGTACAGGTTTTCCATGGTCGTGGTTCCGTGGTTGGTAAAAGTTACCTGATATTTCAGCTTATTACCATTTGCAATTTCTGTTGTATCATCTGCTGGCATACCATTTACTGCAATGATTTTCTTTTGCAAGCTATATTTGCTTAAATCTTCACCGCCGTAAATAGTATGCGTCGCAGTACCCTTTTCTTCCGCACCTTCATATACTTTTGCGGTATTTGTCAGTGCTGCGGCTGTTGCAGAATCTTCCACATTTGCATATACTGTCAAAGTAATTGACTTTCCTTTTGGAACAGTAATCGTTCCGCCGGCAGTCAATGTTTTTGTATCAACGGAAGTAATATTTTTTGTGGTGCCGTCTGATAAGGTCAAAATGCCATATGCACCACTATTTTCACGGAATGTCATGCCGTCCGGCAAGATGTCCTCTATTTTCACATTTTCAGCATCTGCTTCACCGTTGTTTGTTACTGTAATTGTGTAAACAACATCTTTTGCAGTGCCAAATGTGTAATTGCCGACATCTGCGGTCTTCGTAATCCCCAGCTGTGCTTTCGGTGTATCCGGTGTAAACTTCACTTCATTGGAAGACTTGCCGTCTACCGTTGCCACGTTGAGAATTTTTTCGTTCACGCCGTTTTTGATTGTACCAGTTACCGTGATCTGCACCGTTTTTCCAGCCGGAACGTCAATTTTACCCGGAAAGGCTGATTTTGTAACACCGTCTACGGTATAAGTCATATTCTCCAGATTGTCTGACAGACTATCATCTGAAACAAGAACATCTTTCGCATCCTTTGCACCGGAATTGGTAACAGAAATGGTATAGGTCGCAGTCTGTCCGGCAATGTGGGGGTAGTACTTCTGTCCCAGATTCTTACCATTATAAGTTACATAACCGCTTTTTACCGGCGTTTCGATCACTGCCTTGTCTTCCTTGACAGAGATCGTTGCCTTGGCTGTATTGTTGCCGTCGGTCACTTCGTTGGTCAGGTTTGCAGTCTGGTCTTTGAAAACCTTGCAGACCACCTTTGCTGTCACCGTTGCACCGGCAGCGACATTCTGGAATGTCACGCTGTTTCCGGAAACAGTACCGTCTGCGTCTGCGGCTGTGATGCTCTCCAGTGTCATGCCGTCCGGAACGTTATCTTTCAGGGTGATATTTCCGGCAGCATCACCGGTATTCGAAGCGGAGATCTCAAATTCTACAGTATCCCCCTTCACGTAGTATGCTTTTCCATTTTGTACGGTTTTTCCAATACTGAACTTCGGCCCCTGCGGAGCAGAAACCTTCAGTTCCACGCTGTTTCCGCCGATGGTCGAGTAGCTGGCATTGTCACCGTAGGGCTTGCCGGAAACAGTCAGGCTGTTGGTGACCTTGCCGTCCGCAGTGCCGTTCATCTTCACGGTGCTGCTGTTCAGAGGCAGTGCCACATGCAGCTTAACTGCGGACATTTCTGCATTGGTGTTCTTACTGTCCACGGTGAAGCTGATCTTGGCAGTGCTGCCGCTGACATCTACGCTCAGGTTGCCGGCGGTGTAGCCTGCTGCCGCAACGGCAGACTTGACGGCGTTTTCCACCGCGGTCTGTGCATCACCGGTAAAGGTCATTTCCGACAGTGAAATGGTGTCCTCGAATTTCAGGGACTGCACCCATTCCACGCCGCTTTTGTTGGAGGCGTTGTTCGCCGAAGCACTCAGGGTATAATTTACCGTGGTGCCGGCAGCCAGCTGTGCCGCTGTCAGGGCGTTTCTGTCCTCCGACTTGGACGCACTCCACTGCCGTTCTGCCTTGGCAGTAATTGTACTGCTGACGCTCTTGCCTGTGCTGTCCTGTACAATCTTTACGGTCGAGGGCGTTCCGCCCGGGGTCTTGCCGTTCTGGAACTTCGCCTGCAGCCGAACCTGTTTGGTCTGACCGTTGTCAATGTCAAAGGTGATATACCGGCTGCCGTCGCTGTTGACATGCAGGGTATAGCCGTTATAAACTGCCCCGTCCTTAAAGCCGTTTCCGGCGAAGTTCGGCAGCAGCAGATTCTTGTCGGTGATCTCGATCCGATAAGAATCCTCCTCTCCTTCATTGACGTTGTTTCCGGAGATCGTCGACATTAGGTAGAACACATCTCCGGTATCCACTTCATCAATCGGATTGTACTTGTCGTCCCGAAATTCGACACTGGCGTTTGTCAGTACCAGCGGTCCGCCGGATCGTCCGTTATTGTCTGCCGATACCGGAAACAGCATCGACGGCAGGCAGGTCACGATCATCAGGACTGCCAGCAAGACACTGATGACTCTTGTACGCAGGTGTCTTGTCTTTTCTGTCTGCATAAAAAAACTCCTCTCATTGCAGGAACGCTGCACGCAGTCTGTTTTGCATTCTTTCGTGCAAACTTTATGCGGCGTTTCCTCAGATTTTTTGCACAGGAAAACCGGTTCCCTGTGCAGATTTGCACCGTGGCAGCAACATCGACAAAAACGATATACATACCACATTTTTTACGGCAATTTCCACTAACTCCGCCGCTTTTAACTGTTCAATTGTTTCCACAATCAAAAGAACATTTTGGCGTAAATCACGAAAATCGCTCTGATACACCTTTATTGTACTGATTATCTGTGAAGTTTTATATCACTTTTTGTGTAACGTTTGAAAAGTCAGGGGAAGGATCAGGAAGTCTGTTCAAACTGCTTTCTGATTCGCCAAATTTTGCAGCGGCATCTCCGGCGAATGGCTGTCCGAATTTACCTGCGTGCAACTTCTTTCAATCACATATAACGAATCACGCCATTGTTTTTTCAAATATTTCGTGAAAAAAGCTATTGCAACCTTGCCCAAAATCCGGTATAATAAATAGTGGGGATGTTCCAGAGGAAACGGAACAGTCCGCAGTATGGCAAATCGAAGCCAGCACTGATAAATGGCACGCCTATGCCGAATGCATTGAGGAGGATATTATGGTAGCAAAAACAACAGAAAATCCCCAGAGAGAAGAATTAAAACAAAAATTCGTAGACCGACTTCAACTGGAGTGCAGCGTTTCTCCGGACGAAGCTTCTGACAAACAAATCTATCAGGTGCTGTCTGCCCTGATGGTCGAAAAGCTGAAGCACAAGCGGCAGCATTTTATCAATAAAACCAATTCCGTCGGCGGAAAGAACGTTTACTATCTGTCCATGGAATTCCTGATGGGTCGTTCCCTGAAGACCACCCTGTACAATCTGGAACTGGCAGATGATGTCCGTGCGATCCTGCAGGATTATCACATCAACCTGGACAGCATTTTCGAGTGCGAACCGGACGCTGGTCTGGGCAACGGCGGTCTGGGCCGTCTGGCAGCATGCTATCTGGACGCAATGGCAACACAGGAAATCCCTGCAACCGGTCACTCGATCTGCTATGAGTACGGTATCTTCAAGCAGATTCTGGAAGACGGCTGGCAGACCGAAGAACCGGACAACTGGCTGCCGGGCGGCAGCGTATGGCTGGATCCGAAGCCGGACGAAGCCATTGAAGTCCACTTCGAGGGCAACGTACAGGAATACTGGCAGGATTCCTATCACTATATTTCCCATGTCAACTATAACACCGTTATCGCGATCCCGTATGACATGTACGTTTCCGGTTACGGCAGTGCCGGCGTTTCTACCCTGCGTCTGTGGAAGGCACAGGCACCCAGCTTTGACATGAAGGAATTCAACGAGGGCAACTATGAACAGGCTCTGTCCCGCAACTCCATGGCGAATGCGATCTCCAAGGTACTGTACCCTAACGACAACCATCTGGAGGGCAAGTCCCTGCGTCTGCGTCAGCAGTACTTCCTGTGTGCCGCAGCCATCGGCGACATCGTCAACCACCACATGAACGTATACGGCACACTGGAAAACCTGCATGAAAAGGTAGCGATCCACATCAACGACACGCACCCGACGCTGGCGATTCCGGAACTGATGCGTGTGCTGCTGGACGACTGCGGCTATACATGGGATCGTGCATGGCACATCGTCACCAACACCTTTGCCTACACCAACCACACCGTTATGGCAGAGGCTCTGGAAAAGTGGGACGTAAATCTGGTCAAGCAGATCGTGCCGCGTATCTTCCAGATCATCGTGGAGATCAACAACCGCTACTGTGCCGGTCTGATGGAACGCAACGGCGGCGACAGTGCAAAGACCACCCGCATGTCTATCATCAAGGACAACCAGATCCACATGGCTACCCTGTGCGTTATGGCTTCTCACAGTGTCAACGGCGTTTCCAAGCTACACTCGGAGATCATCAAGGACAGCGTATTCCACGAAGAATATCTGGATACGCCGAACAAGTTCAAGAATGTCACCAACGGTATCGCATACCGGAGATGGCTGTATCAGTCCAATCCTGGTCTGACCCAGCTGCTGCGTGACAAGATCGGCGACGGCTTCCTGAAAGACGGCAGCGAGCTGAAGAAGCTGGACGTTTTCGCAGATGACAAGGCTGTTCTGGAACAGCTGCGGAAGATCAAGAAGGAAAACAAGCAGCGTTTCGCCAAGTATGTCAAGAAAAAGAGCGGTCTGGTTCTGGACACCGACAGCATTTTCGATGCACAGGTAAAGCGTCTGCACGAATACAAGCGGCAGCACCTGAATGCTCTGCACATTCTGGCACAGTACAACGCCCTGCTGGAAAATCTGGATATGGACTTTACTCCTAAGACCTATATCTTCGCTGCAAAGGCTGCTCCGGGCTACTATCTGGCAAAGCAGATCATTAAGATGATTTGGGCTCTGTCTGAGGAGATCCGCAAGAACCCCCGCATTTCCGACAAGCTGTCTGTATACTTCCTCGAAAACTACTGTGTTACCATGTCTGAACTGCTGATGCCGGCCTGCGACATCTCCGAGCAGATCTCTCTGGCAGGCACAGAGGCTTCCGGTACCGGCAACATGAAGCTGATGCTGAACGGTGCCATTACACTGGGTACGCTGGACGGTGCAAACATCGAGATCGGCAACGCAGTTGGTCCGGAAAATATCCTCATCTTCGGCATGAAGACCGAGGAAGTCAACACCCTCAAGGCCCGCGGCTATCGTCCGGAGGACTATTACAACAACAATCCGGTCATCAAGAGTTGTATCGACCGCATGTATGCCGGCATCAACGGCTGCAAGTTCACTGAAGTGGCAGACTCTCTGCGGACACTGGATCCGTACATGGTTCTGGCAGACTTCGACAGCTATTGTCAGGTACAGGAACACAGTTCCAAGCTGTACACCGACAAGGACACATGGACCAAGATGTCCCTGCACAACATTGCCAACGCAGGCATCTTCTCCGCAGACCGTGCAGTCAACGAGTACGCAAAGGATATTTGGAATATCTGAGGCAATACCGCACAAAGTCGCTAGACGCTCTTTGTGCAATATTGCCCTGCGGACTGGGGAATCTCTCCCGGAACTGATATAATCTGACGAAAACGGAGCAGCACAAACCCTGCTCCGTTTTCTTGAATGAACGGGTTGTGCGGTGTCCGCGAAATTACAATTTGCATATTCTCACTTCACAAAGAAAGGAGCATCTCTGTATGCGTTATTTTTACAACAGCTGGGATTCGGCGTATAAGTCGCACTTCGGTGCCATTGCCAGAAACCAGAGCTGTCAGTTCACCATTCGCCTGCCGGAAGAAACGCCGCTGGACTTTTCTCCGGTGCTGGTGGTTTTCCGCACCGGCTTCAAGGAACGTTTTCTGCCGATGAACGTGAAAGAACACGAAAACGGCTATGTCACATACACCACAGATCTCATTCCCAAGTACTCCGGCGTACACTACTACTATTTCTCCTACACCTCCAATGGTGTACGGCACTATATCAAGCGGGGCGATGCCTGCCACGGCACACTGGATCAGGGAGAAATGTTCCAGCTGACAGTCTACAGCGAGGACTATCAGACACCCCAGTTCCTCAAGGGCGGCGTGATGTATCAGATCTTCCCCGACCGCTTTTGCAGCAGCGGCAAGATGCATGACAATGTGCCCTCTGACCGCGTGATGCGGGAATGGGGCGAACTCCCCTACTACAAGCCCGACCAGAACGGACACGTCTGGAACAACGACTACTTCTGCGGCGATCTGGACGGTATCCGCAGCAAGCTGGACTATCTGAAAGATCTGGGCGTGACCTGCATCTATCTGAACCCGATCTTCGAATCCCACGAGAACCACCGCTACAACACCGCCAATTACCGGAATGTAGACCCGCTGCTGGGCACCAACGAGGACTTTCGGGAACTGTGTAAGGCTGCCAAAACCTACGGCATTTCGGTAATTCTGGACGGCGTATTCTCCCACACCGGTGCAGACAGCATCTATTTCAACAAGTTCGGCCGCTATCCCACCCCCGGTGCGTATCAGTCCGAAAAGAGCCCCTATTACTCCTGGTATCACTTCTGGGGCAACAAGGAATATGAGTCGTGGTGGGGCATTGACACCCTCCCCAACGTGGACGAGAACAACCCCAGCTATACCAAGTACATCTGCGGCGATGACGGCGTACTGGACTACTGGCTCAGTCTGGGGGCTGCCGGATACCGTCTGGACGTTGCCGACGAACTGCCGGACGAATTTCTGGACAACCTGCGTGCCTGCGTCAAGAAGTTTGACGAGGAAAAGATCGTCATCGGCGAGGTCTGGGAAGACGCTTCCAACAAGGAGGCGTATGGTGTCAAGCGGCGGTATCTGCTGGGCGACCAGCTGGACAGCGTGATGAACTACCCGTTCCGCGAGGCAATTATTGCTTACATGAAGGGCGAAGCTGCCACCACATTCCGCGACCGCATCATGGGCATTCTGGAGAACTATCCCAAGTGCACTGTCGATGTGCTGATGAACTTCGTTTCCACCCACGACATCGAACGGGCGATCAACCGGTTCGGCGGGCAGCCCTGCGACGACAAGAGCAAGGACTGGATGGCATCGAATGAACTGTCGCCGGAGGAATACGAACGCGGCAAGACGCTCCTGAAAGGGGCTATGGTATTGCAGTTCTTCCTCCCCGGTGTACCCAGCATCTACTACGGCGACGAAGCCGGCTTGCAGGGCTGGAAGGATCCGTTCAACCGCCGCTGCTATCCGTGGGGACAGGAGGACACCGAGCTCATCGACTACACCCGCCAGCTGGCAAAGATCCGGCGGGAACACCCTGCATTTGCAGAGGGTGCTATGGAATTTCTGGTGCTGGAGGACAATGTTGTGGGATTTGCCCGCTATATTGCGGAAAATGGCTCCAGTGCTGTGATCCTGCTGAACCGCGGCGGGGATACCACAATGGTTTCGCTCCGCGACAAGGCATTCGGCCGCTATGCATTCAGCACGGTCATCAGCGGCATCTGCGACGGTGATGCCGTGATCCTGCCGAAGAACAGCTATGCCGTGATCAGTGCCGTCCGCACCAATGTGCCGAATGCACGATAACAAACACAGTGTTTCCCTAGACAATCACCGCGAGGGCAGCCGAAAGGCTGCCTTTTGCTTTTATCTTTTCATGTGTTCTAATTCGACAAATTTTCTATAGTTTGATTTGAAAATTGATTGTTTGGCAATGCAAAACTTTTCTTTTTTCGAAAGTAGTGAAAAAGGCTTTACAAGTGCCCGAAAATGTGATATACTAATGAAGTCGCCAATCGAGGTGTGGCTCAGTTTGGTAGAGCACTACGTTCGGGACGTAGGGGCCGCAAGTTCGAATCTTGTCACCTCGACCAATTATAGAAGGC
>PPYE01320786.1_pt1 | contig 15649 bp, 18 predicted proteins | sample 1559881 | NCBI WGS metagenome assembly PPYE01 (sample SAMN08240022, study PRJNA423297) | Human gut metagenome, whole genome shotgun sequencing project. | reverse complement strand
TTAGAAATCAGGGAATCTAAAATGAAAGAATCTTGGAGTTTTTTAAGATTTTTATTAAAACAGAGGTTATTTACAGAAAGGTGGTGCTGGGGATAACTCCCAGCACCAACTTTGTCTACAGTCTGAAAGAAGTTCCCACGGGAACTTCTTTTATCGTTTTAAAACTTCTTTTTTTATATATGAAAAGGTTGCGTTCTCACCCTTTTCAGCCAGCATATATAACAGGGTCTCCAACAGTGCCTTGGAATCTTTATGTAAAATCGTATATGGAAGCCCTCTCTGATAATACGCAAGTGGCTGACCGTCATCATACATCTCCTTCATATAGATCTTGGACGCCGCAATTCGATCAATAAACATCTCAACCACATACTTTTTTGGCATGCACATCCCAATCAGTCCTTTTTGTTCGCCCAGTCCATAGTCAATCCAATACTCATAGTGATGCTTATTGCGCCCCTTATGATGAAGCCATGCAGACGAATAGCCAAGCTTTTCACGCTCGGCGTTGTTCGGACTTCTCGTCCCTTGATAGTACTTTGCCCCCACACGAAATTCTGTCCATCCATATTTCGACAAATCATGCATCAATCCCTGTCTGTACAACCCTACTCGGAAGCATCCTTTCATAACAAGAATTTTATGATGTGTAATTGTACAAAAATGCTGCCACGCTTTCATTCGCTTCTCCTTTTACCTAACTCAAAATCATTTTTATTAAAAACAAGGCAAGCAGATGCACCGGATAAAATCCGTAAAAAAGCCACTTCATCTTCTTTCCCTGTGTGCCATTGTAAAGATAGATCGGAATCAATGCCAGTACCCCAAACACTTGAACTCCGCCCATCAAGGCAATATTAACAAATAAGATACTGATCGTTTTCCAAAGCATATCATCCCGAAACAGATAAAAACATAATATCATCAGAACTCCTATTCCACCATAATCTGTTCTCAGTAAATCTGCAATTAAAAACGATACCAAAGATACGGTCACCATCTCAAATTTTCCTGATAATTTCATCAAAAAATACATCATTACAAGCCCGATAAACAACGTAAAAAATATATTCTGGTGTCCGAATTCCAAAATCTTTCCACTGGCAGTAAGGTCGAATGGAATCTCTGATACTAATGCTAAAATACCAATCCGGCACATATATTTTTTGATATCATGTGTGTAGAAAAAACCTTCCACCAATGTATATGCAAAAATTGGAAACGCCAGTCGTCCAATCACACGAAATAAAATCTGCTCAGGAAACAAAACTGCTCCAATATGATCTGCCAGCATCGACAGCATCGCTATCATCTTTAGTGTAAAAGAATCTATCTTTATCTTTTCTGCTATTCTTTCCATCTTCTACCTTCCTAAAAACATTATGATCGTTCTCTCATTGACAACAGTCTCTTTCTGATTTTCCACAAGCATTTCTTCTTTCAACTCTTCTTCCGTCGAAAAAACGCGATACCATCTCTTCCCTTTCGAAAGTGCAGGAAGTGCAAATTTATGCTCTGTCCAATGCATATTATATGCAATAAAGCAGTCACTTTCACTCTCGCCTTCCCCGTGATAATATACACCAAGCTGTCTGCTCGCCACATTTTGCGGGATCTGCCATGCACTCTCCCCGTGATAGGAGACATCCGGTACCCCACAGCTCATCTCATCTCTTCCAAGCAAAGGCTTTTCGGAGTGCAAAATAGGCAGACGCTTGCGCAGCGCGATCAGATTCCTCACATAATCAAATAATTCTTTTTCTTTTTCAAGTTGCTTCCAGTTCAGCCATGCTGTCTCTTGTCCTGACAATACACATTATTATTTCCTTTTTGAGAATTTGCGAACTCATCTCCTGCCAGCAGGCATGGTGTCCCCTGCGCCATCAGCAACAGAAAGAATGCGTTCCTCATCTGTTTCTTCCGAAGTTCCAAAACAGCTTTTCTGCGAGTCGCTCCTTCTGCACCACAGTTCCAGCTGTAATTGTAATCCGGACCATCCTGATTATTTTCGCCGTTTGCCTCATTATGTTTTCCATCATATGACACGAGATCTGCCAGAGTGAATCCATTATGGCTCGTAATATAATTACAACTTCTTTGTTCCTTTGACTGCTGTTTCAGCCACCACATCACTCCTGGTACCATCCCTTCGTCTCCTTTCAGGAAACGTCTCATCGTAATCTGAAAATCTTCTTTGTTTTGCAAGATTTTTGTTCGCTTTAAAAGTGGATCTGCCAAAATTGCTTCCATTGGAGCAAGCACCGGATTTAAAATAAATCCGTCAATATGATATTCCAGCACATAATAGCGCAGGCACTCCTCCATCATCTGCGGCATAATGTGCTCCGAAAATGGAAGATTTAAAACCACTTCTATCCCCGCACGATGGCATGCCTTCACCATATCTTTAAGTTCTTTCCCCGTATTTTCTTGAGATGCATAAGTTCTTTTTGGAGCAAAGCAATAGGCATCTCCATATCCCCAGTAATTCGTATATTTTTTATTATCCAAAAAGTCATATACCGGCATACACTGAATCTGATTCACACCCAATTCTTTGAGGTACGGAATCTTTTCCATCACACCCGCAAATGTTCCTCTTTTTTTTACTTTCGAACTGCTGTGTTTTGTAAATCCTCGAACATGGAGACTGTAGGCAATCACCTCATGATAGGGAATCTCAAGCGGTGTATCTTCTTCCCAATCGTATGCTTCCATGGAGATTCTGCCTCGTTCGCTGCCATCTTCCTGTAATACCAGTTCTTTCACATAAGGGTCTGTCACAATCTTACCTTCTATTTCATAGTTATACTCACAATTCTCAATCGTGCTTTTTTGTAATGCAAGAAATCGAACTTCTCCCACCGCGTCTTTCTCTAAAAACTCGATTCTTTGGCAAGGCAGCTTAGCCCCCTTCTCATATATCAACAAAAAACAGCGTTTTCCTTGCTCTACAGCTACAGAAAAATTCACATACCCATTATTTTCTGTCACTCCAAGCGGCAATGGATGCCCCTTTTTTTCTCTCATGCCTTCAATCTCCTAATCTTCTCTTTTCCTACTGCCAGCCATCTACACCATACATCTCGAGATTATCTTTATTGATCAAAAATGTCTCTTCATATGTAATTCTTTCATATTTCTCTTTGTTCAGAACACTTAACGCCACTTTTGCAGACTCTTTTCCAATCTCAATCGGAGACTGTCCTCCGGTTGCCGCTATGAGAGAGTTCTCCTTTTCCAACTCTTTTTTAATCTCCGGAGAACCATCCACGCCATAGATATAGACATTCTGCAATTGAGCCGCATTCGCTGCGACAAGTGCTCCAAGCGCTGTCGGATCGTTGCCGCACATAATTGCAGACACATCCGGATGCTCCTTCAAAAGTGTCTCAGCCGCACTCAGTGCTGTATTTAAATCTCCTTTTGTATCACTTCGTCCGACAACCTCAAATCCTTTATCCGCAATCGCCTCCTCAAATCCCGTAATGCGCTCATTGATAGAATTCATTGTTGGGCACTCCAATATCAATACTTTTCCGCCTTCCGGAAGTTTTTCAACAAGGTCTTTTCCACATAAATATCCTGCATTCTTATTATCAGATCCAATATATGCATCCACATAGTCAAATTCTTTTACCTGTGTATCCACATTGATAATCTTCACATCTGCCTCTTTCAATTCTTCCAGTGCAGGTGTGATTGTCTCCCAGTCAACCGGCGTCAGAAAAATTGCATCAATTCCCTGATCGATCATATCTTTAATCTGCTCAATCTGTACATCCGGATCCTGCTTTGGATCTTCTGTAATCAATGTATGTCCATCCTTTTCAAGCGCCTCACGAATTGACGACTCAAGCGTAATAAAATATGGATTCTCCATCGTAATCCCACTGAATCCAAATGTATATTTTTCCTGCTCTTCTTCGTCCGCTTCCTCTTTCACCTGTGGATTATCCTCCGGTGTCCCTACATTTTTTTTACATGCCGATATGCCAAATACACAGACCAGCAGCAATGCCGTTAATGCTAATACTCTTTTTTTCTTCATCTGCTTCCTCCATAATCTGTTTTCTTATGAATTCCATTCCTTTATTTTAGCCCTTTTTCTAATAATGTCAATAGTTTTCCCTCTTGCAATTCTTGCCACAGTCTGATAGAGTTAGTATATCAATAAAAAAGGAGATAAAAACTATGAGTGAACATAATCATGATTGTGGCTGCGGACATGAAGACTGTAACTGCGGCGAAGAAAACCTTACTGTAACATTGACACTTGATAACGACGAAGTATTGGAATGTGCAGTTCTCACGATTTTCTCAGCTGGTGACAGACAGTATATCGCATTACTTCCATTAGAGGATGCAGAAGACACAGAGGAAGGTGACGTATTCATCTATCGTTTTGAAGAAGATGAAAACGGCGAACCAACTTTAGACAACATCGAAGATGACGATGAGTACGAGTTGGCTGCCGATGCTTTCGACGAATGGCTGGACGAACAAGACTTTGAAGAATTAGAAGACTAATCTAACAAACCTTAAACTGGCAGTGACGTAATGTTGCTGCCTGTTTTTTATTGCATAGGAAATTGAATGACCTTACCCTCTTGTCAACAGCTCCCCCACAAACCGTGACTGTGCCATCGACTTTCCATTACGTTCTTTTGTATAAGAGATAATCAATTTCTTTCGTGCTCTCGTCATAGCCACATAGAACATCCTGCGCTCTTCTTCCACTTCTTCTTTTGTCTCTGCCTTTTTATATGGGGTAATCGTCTCATTCGCTCCGATAATAAATACCAGATCAAACTCCAATCCTTTCGATCCATGCATTGTCATAAATGTGATTGCCTCCGGATCTGTCTCTTTTTGCTGCGACTGCCTCTTTAATTCCTCTGAATATTCTTCAATATGTGTAAACCACTCTTCAATCGTCCGAAACGCTTTCGCTCGTTCTTCAATCTCTCTCAGTACTTCTTTTAAATCTTCCATGTTGATTTTTCGAAATGCCGCATATTCTTTTAAAAATTCATCGTATCCGATATGTTTCCGAATATACTGGATTGCCCCGTACGGCGCCATATTTTTTAATATTCTAAAATCCACCTCAAGCTGATCGATCCGGTCGAGCATCCAATCTTTGTCACAATAGAATTTTCGCAAACTCTCAAATGAAATCGTGGTTCCTTCCACGCTGTCCCGCCCGATATAGCGGTTCGGACGATTCATAATCGCCAAAAATGATTTTCGTGAGCGGTCTCCTAACGCCATCTTCAAATACGTGATCAAATCCTGTGCAATAAAATGTTCATACAGATTCGGCATGCATTCTTTCATCCGAAACGGCATGTTGTATTCCATAAATGTCTCCGCCAATGCACGTGCCTCCACATTTGTGCGAAACAGAACCGCAATCTCCGAAGACGGGATACCTCTTTTTTTCGCCTCCTGAATCTGACTGACCACATACTTGCTTTCTTCAATCGGATGTCTGACCTCCTGAATGTGAACGGTCTCTCCCTGCTCGTTCGTTGTGATGATCTGCTTTGGATAACGGTTTACATTGTGCCGGATCACCCGTGCCGCCCCATTTACAATCGCTTTTGTAGAGCGATAATTCACATCCAGCAAAATCTCCTTTGTATCAGGGTAATCTTTCTTAAATCCAAGCATGATATCCGGTCTTGCGCCGCGGAATCGATAAATTGACTGATCATCATCTCCAACAATGAATAAGTTGTTTTCCGGCGCTGCCAGCATTCGAATCACATCATACTGTACCTGATTGATGTCTTGAAACTCATCAATTAAAATATATCGGAATTTTCTCTGCCACATGCTCAAAATATCCGGTCTCTTTTTGAACAATTCATAGACAAGCACAAGCATATCATCAAAATCGATTTTCTTTAACCGCTTCCGCTCTTTCTCATACTGCTCGAAAATTTCCCGAAAAACCTCTTCTGAACAATTCAAAGACTCATATTCCGCCAATGGAATCTGATTATTTTTGATATTTCCAATCTCCCCTGCAATCCCTTGCAAAAAATCTTTCTCATCATCAATATCAATCTCCATTCTGCCAATGACCTGTTTTAACAGCTGGTATTTTTGTTCCTCGGAAAGAATATTGGACGCATTCATCCTATATGCCCATTTTAAAATACCATAATAAATACCATGAAACGTTCCAAATGTGACAGGGCCTGCTTTCTGTCCGCACAAACGCACAAAACGCTCTTTCATCTCAACTGATGCCGCTTTTGTAAATGTAATCACAAGAATCTCTTCCGGACTCACGTGATATTTTCCAATCAGATATTCAATTCGTTTCGTGATTGTGAGTGTTTTCCCAGAACCGGGACCTGCGAGAACCATACATGGACCATCCTTGTGGACGACTGCCTGAACTTGAGACGGATTCAAACTCATACGTTTTCTCCTTTCCAGATAAGTGAAGGACGGGCAGATTCCCGTCCCTCTCCCACTATTTACTTAACAATTCAATTCCCTTGCGAATACGTGCTAAAGACTCTTCTTTTCCCAGAATCTCCATAATCTCCGTTGCACCGCCAGGTGTATTCTGCTTTCCGGATACAGCTGTTCTCACCGGCCACATTGCGTAACCGTTCTTGCATCCTTTTTCTTCTACATAGCCTTTCAGCACAGCATACAGCGCATCATTGCTGTAATCTTCCTGCGCCTCAAAAAGAGGAAGAATCTCTTTTAACACCTCAAGAGAAGTCTCCTCATTCGTCTTCATCTTCTTGTGTGTATACATTGCAGTATTATACTCTGGAAGTTCTTCAAAGAAATCAATATGTTCTTTGATGTCTGGGAAAATCTCGATTCTTGTCTTCACAAGCGCTGCAATTTTTTTCAGGTCATAATCCTTTGTGATCACTTCTTTGATGTATGGCTCTGCCAATTCATAGAATTTTTCAAAATCCATTGCTTTGAGATATTCGCCGTTCATCCATTTTAATTTTACTGTGTCAAACACTGCAGGCGACTTACTCATGTGATGATAATCAAATGCTTTCACCAATTCTTCCAAAGAGAAGATCTCTCTGTTATCTGTAGGACTCCATCCAAGTAATGCCACGTAATTCACAACTGCTTCTGTCAAAAATCCCTGTTCGATCAGATCCTCATAAGAAGAATGTCCGCATCGCTTGCTCAGTTTTTTGTGTGTCTCATCTGTGATCAGCGGACAGTGCACATAAGTCGGCACTTCCCAGCCGAACGCTTCATACAGACGATTGTACTTCGGCGCAGATGACAAATATTCATTACCGCGAACTACATGTGTGATTCCCTGTAAATGATCATCGATTACATTGGCAAAATTATAGGTCGGATATCCATCTGATTTGATCAAAATCATGTCATCCAACTCCGCATTCGGAACTGTGATATCTCCGTAAATCTCATCGTGGAATGTCGTTGTACCTTCTGTCGGCATATTAATACGAATAACATATGGCTTTCCTGCCGCTAGATTCGTCTCGATCTCTTCTTTGCTCAGATACAGACAATGCTTATCATATACTACGATCTCGGCTCCGCCCTCTGTCACTTCAGTTTTCAAAGAGTCCAGTCTTTCTTTGTCGCAGAAACAGTAATAAGCATCTCCCTGCTCGATCAACTGTTTTGCATATTTCAGATACAATCCCATCTGTTGTCTCTCACTTTGCACATATGGACCGACTCCGCCGTCTTTGTCAGGACCTTCATCGTGAATCAATCCTGTCTTTTCCAAAGTGCGGTATATAATCTCAAGTGCACCCTCAACAAAACGTTCCTGATCTGTATCCTCGATACGAAGAAGAAAATCGCCGTCTTCATGTTTTGCGATCAAATATGCATATAACGCTGTACGCAGATTTCCGACGTGCATTCTTCCGGTTGGACTTGGTGCAAATCTTGTTCTTACTTTACTCATGTTCTAACACTCCTATTCTCTTTTGCTTTCGCTAAATTTTATTATATAACAAGTTGCAGTGTATTTACAACTCTATTTTCTCTTATTCTTCCAGTAACTTACTTGAAACCATTGTTTTGGAATTGACACCACAAATACAATTCCAAGCACGATGGCAAACGCCATCTTCAATGACTCGATTCCTTTCTGAGATGCAAGCCTCAGACTGTCTGTAACAAAATAATACGCTGTATAATAGACACCGGCTCCCGGCACAAGTGGGAATATTCCGGATACTAAGAATACCGTGATCGGACATTTCTTCCACACAGCAAAAATCCGCGACAACAGCACAACAACAATCGTGCCCGCAAAGCATGCCATCGGCGCCGACCCAAGCGGTGCGAGCGCGCAGTAGCAAAGCCACCCAGCCATACCGGTCAATCCACAGCAAAAATAAAATCGCTTATGTACGTTGAACAGAATAGAAAATGCGACCGTCCCCCAAAACGAACACAATATATTTGCAATCATAATGCCATACCTCCTAAAATACTATTATAGGCGGACAACACTGTTCCTACACCGATTGCAATATATACGAACACAAGCAGCGCATCGATTATTCTGACCGTTCCGGAAATAAAATCACTGTTGGCAATATCTCTAATCGCATTGGTAAACGCAACTCCGGGTACTAAAGGCAGAATGGAACCAATGATCACCTTGTCAAGACTCACCGCAAAAGGGAAATTAATATTCGAGGCGATCAACGCCAGTATCGTAATGAATCCTCCACCCACGATATTAATGATAATCTTTGACATCGTGTGTTTCTGTGCAAAAATCACCAGCACATACAAAAGTGTCCCTATGACAAACGCAATTAAGCTCTCCCATATATTCGCTTTCAGCAGATAGCAAAAGGAACCACTGCCAAGCCCAGCCGCCAAAACGAGGTACAAACTTTTTTTAGGAGGGAGCTTCTCAATCTCTTCCAGACGCCGGAAAGCTTCATCAATCCCAACTCTTCCCGCTGAGATCTCTCTCGACAAGTCGTTGACTTCCGTGACAATCCCAAGGTGTATCCCTGCCATTGGCACATGCTTCACCTTAGCAAAGTTCTCTTTTCCTTTGCTGTATGCTGTCAGAAAAATTCCATTACTCAGCACAAAGGAATCCACTTCTTCCACACCAAATCTTTTGCAAATATGTTCTATTGTCTCTTCTACACGGAAAATCTCTGCTCCGTTTCTCAACAAAATACGACCTGCTTCTAACGCAAGTTCTAATACTCTGTGCATCTCAGGATATTCTTCCTGATCCACCTGTGTCACTTCCACTTCAGACATCTTCTCTACCTCCCCTTTGTATCGTAATGCTATGATACTATTCCCTTTGTCCACTTGTCAATCATACTACATAAAATTTGCAAATACCGATGCGCCGACCACCGTGATCAGCCCCGCAACTGCGATAGAAAGACTGCTCATCGCTCCTTGTACTTCACCAAGCTCCAAAGCTTTTGTCGTTCCTATCGCATGTGCCGACGTACCAAGCGCCAAACCTACTGCGACAGGCTCCTGTATCCGAAACATTTTGCAAATCTGCTCTCCTATTACATTTCCAAGTACTCCGGTCACGATGATCACTGCTACGGTAATGGTTGTAAACCCTCCGAGTTCTTCCGAAACCCCAATTCCGATTGCTGTTGTGATTGATTTTGGGAGTAATGTAACATATTCCTTATGGCTGAGTCCAAACAGATATGCCATTCCAAATACACTTCCAAGACTTGAGAACACTCCTGCTACAATTCCTAATACCACTGCTGTCAGATTTTTTTTCAACAACTCAATCTGCTGATACAGCGGAATTGCAAGACAGACCGTTGCAGGTGTCAACAGATAACTCAGATACTTTGCTGTCTCATCATATACTTCATAATCTATTCCAAACACCTGTAATACAATAATAACAAAAATAATAGCAAGTAAAAGTGGATTTAAAAATCCCCACTTAAATTTTCTTTTTAAAAACAATCCAATTCCATACCCTATAATGCTGACTGTCACACCAAAATAAAGTGAATTATTTAATAACTCTTTCATCTTTCATTTCTCCTGTCTTTTGTTTTCGTCGAATCAATGTCTGTGTCACCTTTCCGGTACACACCATCACAATCACTGTCGACAGGCAGGTGATCACGACAACCGGAATCAAAATCTCTTTCAGATCCCCCCACACAACAATCAAACCAACCGCCGCCGGAATAAACATTGGCGGCATAATATCAATCAAAAAATCAGCGGCAATTTTCACCTGACTTAGTTTCACAACTTTTGTTCCAAGACAAATAAGCATCACTATAAGTCCATAGATACTTGCGGGAATCGGCAGTGGGAGCAGAGCATACAATAGTTCCCCCACAAAGGTAACCGCTAAAATCACACCAAACTGATACAACAATTTCATTTTTCTTTTCCTCCCGTTTTACGGCATAGAAAAGCGTGACTCAAAATCCGGTCACGCCTGTGTTACTATGCTGATTTCTCTTCTAATAATTTATCAATACTTACTAATTTTACACTGAGTACAAAAATATCTGCTGCAACTGCAAGTTCTTCCGGTGTCGGATACGATGGTGCAATACGGATGTTGCTGTCTTTTGGGTCTTTTCCATATGGGAATGTTGCCCCCGCTCCGGTCATTACAAGGCCTGCCTCTTTCGCTTTCGCCACGATTGCTTTCGCACAGCCCTCCATCGCATCAAACGAGATGAAATAGCCACCTCTTGGGCGAATCCAGCTTCCGATTTCCAAACCACCCAATTCTTTTTCTAACACATTTAAAACTGTCTCAAATTTTGGTCTTAAAATATCTGCATGCTTCTTCATATGCTGAACCATTCCATGAATGTCTTTATAATAGCGAGCATGACGAAGCTGATTCAGTTTATCGTGTCCGATTGTCTGTATCTGCATCTGTTCTCTAATCGCAACCAGATTCTCTGTGGATGCCGCAATAGCTGCAACTCCGGAACCCGGAAAACTTACTTTTGAAGTAGAACAGAATTTGTATACCATATCCGGATTTCCCTCTTTTTTACACTCCATGAAAACCTCCACCAAGGAATCTTGCTTATCTTCATATAAATGGTGGATTCCATAAGCATTATCCCAATAAATACGGAAGTCTTCTGCAGCTGGCTTTAATCTTGCAAATCTTCTCACCGTCTCGTCAGAGTATGTAATCCCCTGCGGGTTGGAATATTTCGGTACACACCAGATTCCCTTCACTGCCGGATCTGTGTTTACCAGCTGTTCTACCATATCCATATCCGGTCCGTCATCGTGCATTGGGATATTGACCATCTCAATTCCGAAATGTTCTGTGATCGCAAAATGCCTGTCATATCCCGGTACCGGACATAAAAATTTTACCTTGTCAAGTTTGCACCAAGGAGTGCTGCCCATAACGCCATGTGTCATAGAACGTGCCACAGTATCGTACATAATATTCAGACTTGAATTACCAAAAATAACAATATTGTCAATCGGTACTTCCATCATATCTGCAAGAAGCTGTTTTGCTTCACGGATTCCATCAAGCACACCATAGTTTCTGCAATCCACACCTTCTTCGCATTTCAAATCAGAATCGCTTCTCAAAACATCCATCATACCCATCGCTAAATCAAGCTGCGCTGCGGATGGTTTCCCTCTGGACATATCTAATTTCAGTCCTTTTGATTTCACATCCTCAAAACGTGTCTCCAATTCATTTTTCATTTCTAATAATTCATCTCTACTTAAGTCTTTGTACGCCGTCATCTGCAAAACCTCCTGTTATTTTCATACTATCTGCTATTCTATACGATTTTTGATTTTTCTTCAATGCTTTCTTGCATTTTTTTGTGTTTTTCCTATTTTTTAGTAATTTTTAATTGTATTTATGAATTTCACTTTTTCTTTTCATTCATTTTTATACTATATTTCAAAGAATTTTGTTTCCATCCTTTCTGAAAAAGTCGAAATAACGTGTCCATAATAAAGATTGCAATGGCAATCACTCCTGCAAGTTCCAGCGTATTCGTCAGATAATAGCTGGACATTGCACGATCTCCCTGAATAATATAATATACAATCCGATACATGCCTGCTCCCGGCACCGTCGGAAGAATACCTGCAATCAAAAACACCGTAACCGGTGCTTTAAAAATTCTTGCAAAGGTGTGGGAAATTAAGGTAATCGTCATCGCCGATATAAAGGTGGCAAGAACTGTATCCGCTCCCGCATGTTCGCTCAAAAGATACGCCAGCCAGCCAACTGCACCTACGATTCCCGCACAGCCAAGATATTTTTTTGGTGTCTCCTGCAGAACTGCAAACGTAAAAATTGCAATAAACGCCCCTAATACTCGTACAATCATAAGAAACTCCTTCCCGCAACTGCTCCAAATAACGCCATACCGATTCCCACTCCAAGGGCTATCGATGCCGCTTTTAAAAATGCCTCCAAAACACGTGCCCCTCCTGAAAGATAATCCCCCTGCAAGGTATCACGGATCGCATTCGTAATCGCCACCCCCGGAACAAGTGGCATAATTGCACTGATGATTACAGTATCCATGTTGATCTCTTTCATTCCATATGTTTTCATTGCAATTGCAAGTATCGCAATTCCCATCGAAGACAAAATATCGATGATAATCACATTCATCTTCACTTTCTCTCCAAGTGTGATGATCGCAGCCAAAAGAACGCCCACTACAGCAGTCGCCGCGACATCCAGAAAACTTCCTCCAAACATCATTGCAAATCCCGCTGCGACTCCTACCAGTGCGGCATTGCAAAGTGTCCGATTATACTGCATCCCGCCTATCTTTCTCAGAACCTGGTAGGTCTCCTCCAATGTAAGTTCCCCTCCGCAATATCTTCGTGAAATATCATTGACCTGAATGACATGATTCAGATTAGTCGTTCTGTTATTGACCGCCTTTATAACTGTCATCGGCTGTTCCATATCCGGACTGTTAATCGTTGCCATGATTCCTGTCATCAGTGCCAATGCCTCAATCGACTCCGCCTTTGAGGTCTTCAAAATATGATACATCGTATCTTCCACCCGATAAGTCTCCGCACCGCTGCACAGCATAATCTCTCCCGCCAGTACAGCCGTATCCAATAGTAATTTATGATTCATTTGATAACTTTCCTAAAAATTCCTTCATCCTCGTATTTTGCGAGCCAAACACCTCATCTGGTGTCCCCTGCTCCACAATATATCCATTATCCATAAAAATGATCTTGTCTGCAACATTTTTTGCAAAATTCATCTCATGAGTTACAATTACCATTGTCATATGTTCTGCCGCAAGGTTGCGAATAACCTTTAAAATCTCTCCTGTCAGCTCCGGATCAAGCGCAGAAGTCGGTTCATCGAAAAACAGAATCTTTGGATTCATCGCCAACGCTCTCGCAATGGATACTCTCTGCTGCTGCCCACCGGATAACTGATATGGATAAGCGTCTCCTCGCCCTTCTAATCCCATTTTTGCAAGCAACTCATTTGCCTTGGCAAACACTTCTTCCTTTTTTCTTTTCTGTACCTTAATCGGTGCATCTGTAATATTTTTCATCACCGAATAGTGCGGGAACAGATTAAAGTTTTGAAACACCAGCCCAAAATAACTTTTGATTTTTTTCAGCTGATCGGCTTTTGCATAGACTGATTTTCCATCATTTCCTATAGAAACTGCTTTTTCTCCCATATAACTCATCTCACCACAGTCCATCGTCTCAAGCATTGTCGCACACCGGAGAAGCGTGGATTTTCCCGAGCCGGAAGGTCCTATGATTGCGACGACTTCTCCTTTTTTAACTGTCAAAGAGATATCTTTTAACACTTCCAAATCTCCAAAGCTTTTTCTGATATGATTCATCTCCAATAAATTCATCTGTTCTTCCCCCTAACGATAATAGTCCATCTTCTTTTCAATGCGCTCCATCACAAATGCCACGATAAAGTTAAACACATAGTAAAATACTGCCGCTATAATCAGCGGGGACACACTTGCCTGAGACGCCGAGATTGCCTTTGCCACCGTGAACATCTCCTGCACACTCAATACATAAGCAATGGATGTATCTTTCACTAACGTGATCACCTCATTCGTAATCGATGGCAAAATCCGTTTCATCACCTGTGGAAAAATAATTTTCACAAATGTCTGTACTTTTGTATATCCAAGAATCTCAGCCGCTTCATACTGTCCAATCGGCATAGATTCAATTCCGCCACGATAAATTTCCGCAAAATAAGCGGCATAATTTAACACAAATCCAAGGATTACTGCAGTGTTCATCCACTCCGGTGTCATCTGCATCTTCAGTACGTAATATCTTCCAAAATAAATAAACATCAGTTGTAAGATCAACGGTGTCCCTCTCATGATCGATATGTACACTTTCACAATCGTGCGAATCACCACGTTTTTTGACATTCGTCCGAAAGACACAATAATTCCAAGTGGCAGAGAAAGAATCAGTGTGAATGCAAATATCCAAAACGACTTTATCATCCCCTGTGCCATCATGCTGAGCATCATCCCTATACTCATAATCTAAAACCTCTCTTTTCTCGTATTCTATCTGCGAAAGAAGAGGACCATCACGTTTGACAGCCCTCTATCTTTTTTATCATTTTCCGATTGTTGTGATATCTTCCTGAAACCATTTTTCGGAAATTTTCTTCATTGTACCATCTTCTGCCATCTCTTCTAATGTCTTTTGTACTTTGTCTCGCAGTTCATCATTGCCCTTCAAAAATCCCACCGCATATTCCTCTGATGCCAATGCATCGTCCAAAAGTACAAAGTCTGCTTTTCTCTGTTCAATCTGATATTTTGCGACGACAACATCCATCGCAATCGCATCGACCGCCCCTGATTCCAGATCCATAAAAGCAGTGTTATAGTCTGAGACAATCTTCAATTCCTTAAAACTCTTCTGAAGCTTTTCCTGTTTTTCCAGTGCTTTTTGAGCTGAAGAATCTGTCTGTACATCGACAACCTTCCCCGCAAGATCCGTCTGTGTTTTGATTCCGGAATCGTTCCTTACAACAAATACCTGCTCATTATTGAGATACGGCTCACTCCATGTATACTTATCTTCACGTCCGGTCATTGTAAATCCATTCCAAATACAGTCAATTCCTCCTGAACTCAATTCCATATCTTTTGCATCCCAGGAAATCGGCTTCGGAACAAATTTCATATCAAGTCTGTCTGCAACTTCCTTTGCCAAGTCCAAATCGAATCCGGTATATTCTCCGTCATCTCCAACGAATCCCATCGGCGGGAAATCCTGATCAAACCCAACCGTAAATGTCTTCTGCGTCTTATCGCTCCTACCGTCACTTTGCTTCTGATCGTCCTTTGCTCCACATCCTGCAAATACTGTTGTCACAGAAAACACAAGAGCCATCATCAGTGCTATTTTCTTTTTCATATTTATATCCTCCCATCCACTTTATCATATTATTACTCTACCACACTAAATCACTTTGTAATGATAGCACAGAAAGTAATACGTGTCAACGAGAAAATCTTGCACACAAAAAAAGACGGAAGCTAAATCTCTCAATGTCATTAAGTTAAGATATTAAAAATGTATTCTCTTATAGAGCAAGGTATATAGAAAAATGTACCCTGCTCTTTTT
>PPYE01295115.1_pt1 | contig 15652 bp, 16 predicted proteins | sample 1559881 | NCBI WGS metagenome assembly PPYE01 (sample SAMN08240022, study PRJNA423297) | Human gut metagenome, whole genome shotgun sequencing project. | reverse complement strand
TTAAATATGCCTGTGCTTCATATAGCATCTTTCCCCAACTCGCTGTAGGCGGCTGAATCCCAAGTCCTAGGTAACTAAGTCCTGCTTCTGATAATACTGCTCCGGAGAATCCCAATGTTGCAGTAACAATTAACGATGATGAAATATTAGGAAGAATATGTAGTACCATAATTCTGAAGCGCGATGCCCCTCTTGATCTTGCCGCTTTGATATATTCCAACTGTTTGATCTGCATAAATCCACTTCTCGTAACTCTACAAAATTTTGGAATAGACATAATTCCCAGAGCTATAGCAGTATTCAATGCACCACTTCCAAATACCGTAATCAGAACTAATGCCAGAATTACTCCTGGAAATGCCATCTTCGTATCCATTAAACGCATTACAATTTCATCAATCCATCCTCCAAAATATCCGGAAACAGAACCCAGTAAGAGTCCGGCACTCAATCCAATCGTGACCGCTCCTATTCCAACAAAAAATGCAGTCTGTGATCCTGTCATCAAGCGACTTAAAATATCTCTCCCAAAATTATCTGTTCCGAGCAGGTGTTTTGCTGATGGAACTGCAAATGCATTGGCAGTATCCATTGCATCTGGAGGATATGGTGTATAAAACAGGCTGATAAACATCATCACAAATAAAAACACCACAATTCCCAGGCCGATACAAAAATTTTTATTTCTTATGTATTTTCTTTTCATATTTTTTCTCACCCACCTACCCTTATTCTTGGATCAACAACTGTATATAAAAAATCCACCAAAAGATTAATCACTAAAACTGTAATGGCCAAATAAAATACAAGCCCCTGCACCAATGGAAAATCCCTGTTCCCCACTCCTGATGTCAACAAATGTCCGATTCCCGGAAGATTAAATACATTTTCCACAATCACACTCCCGCCTAGAACATCCACAATCATCATTCCCAGGATGGTGATTGCCGGAAGTAATGCATTTTTCAACACATGCTTAAACAATACCTGTTTTTGTGTCATCCCTTTACTTCTCGCTGTACGTACATAGTCAAATCCCATTTGGTCTAAAATGGTATTTTTTAAATATCGGATAATTGTTGCTGTTGTTCCAACCGCAATTGAGCATGCAGGAAGAATCAGGGATTTCAGCCATTCTATTGGATTTTCTGAAAATGGTGTGTAATCTCCGGATGGAAGAATATGAAACTGCACTGCAAAAAGCATAATCAATAAAATACCAATCCAGAATGATGGAACCGCAATCCCAAACTGTGTTATCGAAGACAATACCATCGCAGAGTTTTTCCGATGATTTTTTGCCAGAAAAACTGCTGCCGGTACAGAAATCAATATTGTCAACAGAATGGAAAGTACGGCCAATGATGCCGTGACTGGCAGACTGCTTTTCAGTAAGTCTCCCACGGGCACCTGATATCGTATGGAATTTCCAAGATCCCCCCTGACCGCACCAAATACCCAATCAAAATATCGCTCCATTATGGGCTTATCCAAACCCAGCTCCTTTGTCAGAGCTGCTGCCTGCATTGGATCTGCTTCCACGCCTAGTATGATATCTACCGGATCTCCCGGAAGAATTTGAAACACACCGAAAGTTAAGATAGATACTAGCACCAGCGTTATCACAAATGTTCCCGCTTTTCTCACTGCATATATCAAAACCCTTCCCTCCTGTCTACTCTGCCATGCGAAGGCTTCCCATATCAAAGAACGTGACCGGATAGATCTGCATTCCCGTGATTGTATTACGAACTGCATAGTTGATGCTTGGATCCTGAATAAATACGCTTGCGGCATCATCTGCTAACTTCTGCTGACATTCTTTGTATATTTCCGCTCTTTTTGTTTCATCTGTTGCAGATGCGGCTTCTGCAATTTTAGCATCGTATTCCTCATTAGAGTATTTGAAGTAATTTTTTTCATATGTTGTTGTAAAACGGTTCAGAAAATCCTGTGGATCCAGCTTTCCACTATGTCCAATTACTGTAGATTCATATTGTGCATTATTATAAACGTTTTCCAACCATTGTGCCCATTCTACAAGCTGGATTTCTACTGTAACCCCAATTTTTTCCAACTGACTTTTTAAAATCTGCGCTGTGTCTATGTGTGTCTGATAGTTGGATGGAACTGTAAGCGTCATTGTAAATCCAGTTGGATAACCAGCTTCTGCAAGAAGTTCTTTTGCCTTTCCAATGTTTGTATCATATCCCTTAATATCATCATTATAGTAATTCTTCATACTTGGACTCAGAAAACTTTCCAACTGTGTTCCGTGTCCTTCCATGACTGTCTGGATAATCTCCTCTTTATTCACCGCATAATTAATTGCCTGACGCACTTCTTTTTTATTCAGAGGTTCTACACTGTTATTCAATGCAAAGATCTGCACCATATTTTGAGGTCCTTCTACCGATGTAAAGTCTTTCCCTAAAGAAGAAAAGTTTCTTGCATCTACGGATGCGATATCCAAATCTCCTGATTTTAATGCCATCAAAACCGCATTGCTGTCTGTCATGATTTTAAATTCTACAGTGTCAATTTCCGGCATTCTTGTCTCAATCGTTTTATAGTTCTCGTTCTTTTCCAGAACAAGCTTCTGTCCCTGTACATATTCTTTAAACTTGTATGGACCTGTTCCATTCGGATTTGTGCTGTCCTGTGTATATCCATCCTGCTGGATTGAAATCGTACATTTAGAAAGAAAACCAGCATCTACCTTGTTCAATTTTAACTGCACGCTATAATCATCCGGGGTTTCAACCGCCACCAGTTCACTTGCCAGTGTCTCATTTAAAGGGGATTCTCCATTTAATCCGGCTAATGTTTCATATGTATATTTTACATCTTCTGCGTTAAATTCATCTCCACTATGGAATTGAATCCCTTCTTTTAACTGAAATTCATAAGTCATTCCGTCATCTGTGATTTCATAACTTTCTGCCAGAGCTGGAATAAAACTTCCATTCTTATCAAAAGAGAGCAGTCCTTCATACACATTCATCATCATAGCCGATGTATCTGTTGCAGAAGATTTCATCGGATTTAGATTATCCGGCTCTGAACTGACAGCCATTCTTACAATAGACTCTTCTGTTGTTCCTTTATCCTGATTTCCCGAAGCGCACCCTGCCGCAGTTACCATCATTACTCCTGCCATCGTTGCTGTTAAGATCCTGAAAATTAATTTTGATTTCATTTTTTACTTTTCTCCTTACTCTTCTCTGAAGCATGTTTCTTTATTGTCTAAATATCATACCAGAACTGGCTAATACCAGTTCCCCCTGATATTTATGACCTACTTCTTCCAATAATTGCTGTCGGTTTCCATATGGCGGCAAATGCGTAAGGCAAAGTTTTTTTGCCTTTGCATTTTTCGCGGCCATTCCCGTTTCCTCTGCACACATATGTCCTGGAGTCTTCCCTTTCTGCCAGTTGTACAAAGAACATTCACATAAAAATAGTTCCGTGCCTTCCGCAAACTTCGAAAGGTCTTCATAATATCCTGTATCCCCGGAATATACAAGAGAACTCCCCTTTCTATCCTCTACACGAATAGCATAAGACAGGATATCATGCACATTTTTCTGACTGGCAAATACCAAGTCTCCAATCTGAAAAACATCTTCTTCCAAATAACTGTTTCCTGTACAGTATTCTCCATAAGATAACCGTTCATTTTCTCCCGGTCCCCATACCGCCAAAGGTTTCTTTCGTTTTCCAAACTGCATCAGAATCATAGATGCATATTGTAAACATCCCAGATCCGAACAGTGATCTGGATGATAATGTGTGATTACTACTGCATCCAGTTCTTCCAGTAAAATATAATTCTGTATCTGGGAAATCACTCCGCATCCACAATCTAAAAGTACACGGACATTCTCGGTTTCGATCAAATACCCGGATGTTGCCTGATTTTGGTCCGGATAAGCGCCCTGGCATCCGATTATCGTGATTTTCATCTTCTCATCCTTCCTCTGCTTATTCCCGGAATCTCCTGTAAACATATTCGGTAGCCTCTACATTCTTTCGGATTCTTTCCTCGTCTTTCATGACGATCCTTGCAATCAGTGCCTGTGCAATGGAAACAACTGCAGTATAAGAATCCAAGAAATAGGTAGAGTCCATCGTTGCATATAGGGATATTTCTGCCTTTTGAGCAAAAGGTGACAGATTACAATCTGTAAAAGCCAGAATTCTCACATCTCTATCTGCGGCAAGCTCCACTGCCTTTTGAGTCCTTGGACAATATCTTTGAAATCCAATCACAATCAATACGTCTTCAGATCCCATAAATCCAATCTGTTCATAAACATCGGCCAGGGTCAGATGAACTGTATTGCCCAGAAGATAATTTAATACAAATCCCAAATATGAAGAAGTCCCCAGTCCCTGCTTATCACCGATCACGTAAATTCTTCTTGAATTTCGCAGCATTTCTGCTCCCTGTGAAATCTTATCCTTTAGGTTAAGCTGATAAGTATTTACAAGATTGACCATCTCTGTCTGCAAACATTCATCCAGCCAGTTTTCTGAAATTCCGCGATTCCGAAAACTCATATTGGTGACCGCCCGGTTCATCAGCAGTTCCTCTTTCATCTTTTCTTTCATATCTGTAAAACTGTCATACCCCAGACTTGCCGCCAGACGATGTACTGTTGCCTCACTTACATCAACCTGTTCGCTCAGACTCTTTGCTGACATCAGACATGCCTGTTCCCATTTCTTTTTTAAATAAATCGCAATTTGTTTTTGTGCTTCTGTCAACTTCTCATATACCAGATCAATTCTTTCGCACAAACTCTTTTCCTTAAATTCAACTTCCATGCTGTTAAACTGAAACACCCCCTAAAACTGATTCCAATTCTGCCACACTTGGAATAATCTCAATATTTTTGATTTCTTCCATCCCCAGCGTCCCATAAGGATTCACCAGGATACAATCTATGCCTGCCTCCCAATTACTGATCAACCCCAATTTCATTCCCTGCTCTTTTAGTCTTTCCAACGTTTCCTTTACACCCTGGATGCACTTCCACTGCTGACTCTCATTTGTTTTCTTTTCCATAAGTGCCTCATAAACTTCCGGAATAGATATTCTGATATTCAGTTCATAATTCAACACGCCAAGATACCACGGGAAAAACTTCTCCGGACTTTGTCCCAGAACATGTGGGTACTCTCTCATAAAAATCTTATCTGTTATGTGATATGCTTTCCGAATTTCCTTCTCTTCCTTTACTATCTGAAAATCTTCCAGAACTTTCTGATAGCGAATACTCCTGGATGTTTCAACCAGTGTCATCCCTAAATCAAACCATAAATATTCGTAGGCCATAACCCCCTCCTGTCTTGTTGTGTTTCTTTCATTTCATTTTTTTTGAATGATTTCCTACATTATGTACTTTAAATGATTCTTGTAAAATCTTTCCTATTTCCCTGGTTAAATCTTTGTTAATCCAGATTAATTTTCTGTTAAAATTGGAGGATAACTCCATTGTGTTTGTTTCTTCGGGCAAGGATTACAAATAATAGTAAAATACCCTATTTCTCACATAGTTTTAATCATATACAACCTGCCATCTTTGAAAGTAACATGCCACTTCATAACCTAAGTACATGGCTTCTTTCAACCCTATATATTTTTCCTCATCCTCATTAAACGCAAGAATGTAATGTAACGCTTGCCTGAGATATGGAGGAAGAGAAAAAAGAAGGAACCAAAAAAGAGCGGAAATTCGGGCTTTAAGAGTTTCCGAGACCGCTCTATTAAGGGAATGGGGGGTTATTGCTATATTATATGTGAATTGTCGGATAAATTAGTTTTTCTTTTTCGGCTGCCCATAGCTCTTGAAGCTTTCCAGTACTTCTGCCATTTCTTCTTTTGACAGATATACAGGACCACCGATTGTCTTTGTACGATACTCTAACTCAGCACAGAATTCCATTCCGCATGCCAGAGAGTATGCGCTCTTTAAGTTTCCGCCGCAAGCAAGCATACCGTGGTTAGCAAGCAGTACTGCGTTGCTGTCACCGATTGTCTTAGAAGCAGCTTCTGCAAGTTCGTGTGTTCCATATGTGCAATATGGAGCACATGGTACTTCATCTACACCAGCATCTGCGATTACATAGTGTGCAGCTCTCAGTGGCTGACGAAGTGTTGCAAATACTGTGCAGTACATAGAGTGTGTATGAACAACGGCTCTGCACTCCGGTTTTGTTTTGTACATTGCTGTATGAAGGGCCCATTCACTGGATGGTTTCTTGTCTCCATCTACGATGTTTGCTTCCAGGTCCATGATAACTACATCTTCCGGTTTTACATCGAAATATCCGATTCCTGATGGGCTGATTGCCATCAGACCTTTCTCTGCATTATAAATACTGATGTTTCCGCTTGTTCCAGATGTCAATCTGTCAGCGCTCATCTTTTTACCATATGCTACAATCTGTTCTCTTTCTTCTTGCATTAACATTGTTTTTTCCCTCTTTCTTACTTAATTTCATATTGCTTTTTCATAATCTATGCTAACTCCCCTTTAAGGATTTAACATCTCACGGTTTTTCAACCATTCTTTATAATACTCCTGAATCAGGCTGTCTTCTTTTGGTGTATAAATTGTTGCTGCCTGCTCCGATTCTGTTTCTGAATCAATTCCGTAATATGCATTACAGATTCTCAAACAGCCATTGATGGATGCCTGGCTGAAACCTTCTCTGATGACCAGTTTCTTTCCTGTCAGATCTGCCAGATGCTGGCATAGCATCTTCGACTGAAATCCACCCGCGCATCCTAAAATATAATCTTTTTCATGTCCGGTCATCTCGCACAGGCTTCTGTACTGTACATAGATGGAACATGCAATATCGGCTACCACCGCCCAGATCAGATGGATTGGTTTCATTGTTGTTTCAAATGGTGCTTTCATCACAAATCCACCTTTTTTCAGAGATCGTTTCTCTGAGAAATATAAGGATGAAAAAGATGCCGTACATAAATACTCTGTCTGTTTTGCCATCTCTTCTTCCATTTCCTCATAAGAGGCATCCGGGAATAAAAATGCCTTCATCTTCTGGTAGTTTAATCCTGTAACACCCGGGTTGGTCTCAACCTGATAGGTTTCTCCTCCAAGGTTGGAGTCTGTCCAGCAACGTTCTTGTTTGTCGTAATATTTATAATCGGTAATCGTAGCAACCGGTGAAGTCGTTCCGGATACAACCGCAACATCTCCTACACCCATCCCAACACTCTTTAATGCGATCTGTGTATCAGCTCCGCCGACAATAAATTCTGCATCTTCACTGATTCCTAGCTCATCTGCCATTTCTTTTTTAATCTTGCCAAGGCTATCCCCGGCTTTTGCGATCTCCGGCAGAATATCCATGGAAATTCCATAATCTCCACAAAGTCTTTCTGACCATTCTTTTGACTCAATATCAAAGAACTGTGTCTCACATGCCTGTGACGGCTCGATAACCAGTTTACCGGTAAACATTTCACCGATCCACTCACTCAAACTTGTGATTTTTGCAATGCCTGCGAACTCTTCCGGATACTTTTTCCGGTATCCCATCAGTTTTGCTGCCGGGAAATCTTCGGTTACCCAACGGCCTGTCTTTTCATAGATGAATGTACGGTCTTCGATTTCTGCCATCCATGCACGGCCTCTATTATCAATATTCGGAAGGCCAAGATAAGCTTTTCCTACTTTATTATAAAGGACAATACTTTCTCTGGCTCCGGATGAAGTAATCGCACGCACCGGATGTTCCGGGAATTCCTTAAGCAGCTCTTTACAGCCGCCTAAGAGATTGTTTTCCCATTCTTCCGGGAGAAAATACTGTGCATCTTCATACTGTTTATCTTTATAATATTGATTCTCGTAATTTCGAATTCCCCAGATGGTTCCATCGGCACTGACAAGTCCCACTCTGGAATTTCCGGTTCCCATGTCTACAACCAGATAATTTGTTTCCATCTGCTTTTCTCCTTATTTGTTCTCTTTCATCCATGCATCGATACGGTCTGTCATAATTCTGGACTGATGATCGGTTACTTCATAAGTTGCTCCACAGATATGTGGTGTCAAAAGTACATTGTCCAGTCTTGCGATTTCCAGTGCTTCTTCTGTCGGAGGCTCTACTTCCAATACATCCAGGATTGCTCCACGGATTTTCTTAGTCTTTAATGCTTCCATCAAAGCAGGTTTATCCACAACCGCACTTCTTGCTGTATTTACGAAAATAGCTGTTTCTTTCATTCTTGCAAATAACTCTGCATTGATCATTCCTTTTGTACTGTCAAGTACCGGAAGATGAATGGATACAATATCTGAATTTTCAAAGATTTCTTCCAGTTCACATTTCTTGTAACTGTCTTTTACAAAATCTACAAATGGATCATAGAATGAAATCTCACATCCATATGCTTCCAGAATCTTTGCAGCATGTTTTCCGACTGCGCCAAAACCAACGAATCCGACTTTCTTTCCGCAAAGCTCATTTCCCATCCATGTATAGTAAGGTGTCGTTCCTTCTACCCATTTGCCATCTTTGATCCACTGTACTGCCGGAACCAGATTACGCATATAACTTACAAGAAGTCCTGACAGCATCTCTGCTACAGCCTGCGCATTTCTTGCCGGCGTGCAAAGAACAGGTACATTTGCTTTCTTGCATGCTTCCACATCGATGTTTGCCGGATTTGCACGACAATCTCCGATGAAGATCAGTTTGTCATATCCGTTCAATACTTTTTCTGTTACACGGTCAAGTTCTGTAATGAGAGCATCCGGCTGTTCTTTTTTCAGAACTTCCAGCATCTCATCTTCATAATAACGTTCACCGGTAGTTGTCCATGGAGCATATACGATCTCATCAAAATAAGCTTCCAGTCTCTTTCTTTCACTTTCAATAAAAGGTGCTCTGATTAATAACTTCATTTTTTCATTCTCTCCTTTTTACTTTTGTCCTGTTCGCTGTCGTTTTTATTTCCTACTAAGTCTACTCCCCAAGTGGTTCGAATACAAGTTCCTTGGAAAGATTACTTTTTACAAGACAATCATCGTAGGCTCTCTGCGCTATATCTTTGGATACTTCCTCCGGAACACCTGTAACCTAGATTATCACAATCTACCGAGACTTTTCCGTTGGAAATGACAGAACCATATTTTCTTTCTTTATTCATACATGTAACCATTGCTCATACCTCTTTTATAACATTATTTTAATAGAAATCTTTTACTTCACCCTTGAAGTAATCATTTAACAGATATGGTACGTAAACACCTTTATCTGTTACAACACCACTGATCAAATGTGGCGGTACTATATCAAATGATGGATAGATTCCTTTGACCTCCGGAATTGTATTCGGGATACCTCGGTAAGAAAGTACCTGTGCAGGATTTCTTTCTTCAATAACGATATCTTTTCCATACATCTTATCTTTATCTGGGATTCCTGTTACATAATATTGAATTCCGAAATATTTTGCTAAAATGGAAATCTGGAAGGTTCCGATCTTATTTGCAATATGGCCGTCTCTTGCAATGCTGCCAGATTCTCTCCGACTTTTCCCATTGTTGTATATCTTCTGTTCAAAGAATCAACGGTTCTGTTGAAACATGCCTCTACTGCACTCTTTCCTTCCGCCAATGCTTCTTTCGCAACTTTCAGACAACCTTCTGTAATAATTCCCATACGATTTGCTGTCGTCGGTCTTGCATGTGAGATATCATAAGAAGCCTGTGTTAAGAACTTGATCTGTTCTTCTTCTATCTTACCTTCTACCTCATGTGCTGCCAGTGCCATTCCCATGCCGGCTGCGGTATACGGTCCTGCACTCTGTGTAACCATATCTGTGATTGCCTGTGCAACTTCTTTATAGGTTGTGCACTCAACAAATTTAACCTCTGTCGGATAAATTCTACGGTCTAATATTCTTACTTTTCCATTTTCATACCATGCTACATTTTCATACTGAAGCATGAAAGCCAAATCCTGATCACATCTTTTCATCATACATCTTCCTTTTCTAATAGATACCTTCCGGAACGTTTAACCGGTCCGGAAAGTGATTTTATTTACTTATTTTAAATACTCTTTACCAACAGCTTTGATTGCTGCTCCGTCTTTCAGAGTTCTTCTTTCCTTGATCAGTTTGATACCGATCTGGATCAAAGTTCTTTCCATCGGTATACGAAGATCTACATTTGTAACAGAAGTAACTTCTTTTACTTTAGAATCTCCTACAACACGACGGATGATTTCTGTACCGGCATATCCGAAAGAATCTGCCATTACTTTATCTGTATAATATTTTTTGAATCCTTCTGTCTTATACAGTGGGAATTCAACAAGCGCATCCCATTTTGCTGAGAACTTCTCTTTGAATTTATCTGTAACTTCTCCGATTGTGCTCTCAATCCATGTCAGGAATTCTGTATTTTCAGAATCTGTATAATATTTGTTTGCCCAGGCAAAGAACAGATTTCCGATTACGTTACCGATATCGTAACCCATTGGTCCGTAGAATGCGAATTCCGGATCAATGACTTTTGTTCCTTCCTTATTTACGAAAATAGAACCAGAATGTAAATCTCCGTGGATCAATGCCTGTGCATGATTCATAAAGTCATCGCGAAGCTGTCCTACTTCTGCATGCAGTTCCTGGTCTCCATAGAGCCTTTCTTTTACAAAATCCATGTTCTGATCCAGGATGATGTTACGTCCTTTATAATCATAATATGGCTCTGTAAATACCAGATCTTCTGAAATATCGCAGAGTTCCGGGTTGGTAAATAATTTTACTTTTTCCTTTTTCTCGGCTCTGTCCAGAATCAGATCGGTTGTCGGAAGCAGTGTGTCCGCCATGAAAGTTGCAATATCATCTGCAAGTTTCGGGAAAGCCTTTCCTGCTTCCATCTCTGTACGAAGGTTCTTGTATGCGGAAATATCTTCCATAGATAATGCATACATATTCTCGTCATAAAGATAAATCTCCGGAACATATCCCTCAGATAATTTTCCTTCAATGCCAAGGATCTCTGCTTCAATTTTATTACGATGCATATCAAGCGGTCTTCCTGAAGAGCGAAGAACTGTATCTGCCTGTTTGATGATCAGGGATTTACCTGTCTCCGGATTCCAAACTTTAAATACGTAGTTGATGTTACCATCACCGATCTCGATTGCCTCTAATGTTTCATCATCTTTAAAATATCCAACTTTTTCTTTTGCATATTCTTTTGCTGTATCAACGTTCAGCAAAAAATGCCTTGAATATTTATCCATTTTCAAATTCCTGCTTTCTAACATTTAATTTCTGTCTTTTATTTCCGCTCTTAGTTTGAAGCTTTTGCAGCTTTTTCTTTGAATTTCGGCCGTCCGATTACAATGAAGATTACACCGAAGATGATCATAAGGATGTCATACCATACATATGGCATAATAGCTACCGGAGCAATCTTAGCCATTGCACCAGCCGTCAGAAGCTGTCCTGCATATGGTGTTAAACCATTGAATGCAGATGAGAACAGGTCAAGAATACTAGCTGTTCTTGCCGGAGCGATGTCAAACTCTTCTGAGATATCTTTTGCGATCGGTCCAACTGCGATGATAGAAATTGTGTTGTTTGTTGTTGCTACGTCTACTAAACTTACAAGCGCTGCGATACTAAGTTCTGCACCGACTTTAGATTTCATTCCTTTAGCCAGTTTGTTCAGTAACCAGTCAATCCCACCTAAGTACTGCATGATTGCTACAAGACCACCTACGAAGATAGCGATAACTGCCATGTCCTGCATACTTGTCATACCATCATGTACAACTGTGAATGATTTTACAAACGAGAAGTCTCCGTGGATAACTCCGATGATCATTCCTGAAATAACAGAAATTGTCATGGCCATTACTGCATGCATACCTGCAAGAGATAATGCGATAATTAAAATGTAAGGAACTAAGTTTACAAGGTTGATAGATCCACCTGTAGAAATCTTAGTTGCATCGATTGGATACAGAGCAAGTGCTACTACTGTAATGAGCACTGCTGGTCCAACCATGAAAATGTTTGCTTTGAATTTTTCTTTGTTTCCGATTCCCTGTGTTGTTGTTGCTGCGATTGTTGTATCAGAAATGAATGAAAGGTTATCACCGAACATTGCTCCACCTACTACAACACCACTTACAAATGCTACGCTTACGCCTGTTTTAGATGCGATGTCAATTGCGATTGGCATCAGGGCTGCTACAGTACCCATTGATGTTCCCATTGAGAAACTTAAAACACAACCGATTAAGAATAATCCCGGAAGGATCATGTTTGCCGGCAGGATTGAAATACCGATGTTTGTTACTGTATCTGTTGCGTGCATTCCGCTTGCTACTCCGTAGAATGCTCCGGCCAGCATGTAGATGATTACCATCAGGATCAATGTGTCATCTCCACCACCTTTACAGAACATAACAACTTTTTCTGTGAATGTCTTTTTCTCAGCTACCGGGCTCTTCATAAATAATGAAATAGCGGATGCCAAGAAAATACCGATCATTAATGGGAAGTTAGAGAAATCTCCAGTTCCAATACCCATTGCAAAATAAACTACCAGGAAAATTACCAGAGGTAATAACCCCATAAAGCTTCCTTTCTTGTTGTTAGCGTTTTCCATTTTACTCTTCCTTTCTTACATACCTTTTTAACGTTACATTTTTATTTTTCTTTTTAATGAAACTTTGAATCATCTTGTGGTCTGTGGTCAATGTTCCTTGTTTCATTATAATAACGTCCGCTTGTAATTAATATTGTGTCTTGTTGCTTAGTTCCTGCATTCAACATAAAATGTCATTTTTCCTAAATTCCCCTCAAAATCACATTTTATTAAGTTTACCCTCCTTCAGTTATTTTGCTATAGCAACAAATTACAACATTTATACACATTTGTCAACAATATTTTTGTTTATTTTTTTTACTTTCTTTGGCTTTTTCTTGACTTTTACCGTCATTTTCACAACATTTGACTGTTTTTTATTTTTTAGTGTTGAAAAATGAGGGATTTTTTGGTATTATATAACTGCGTTCAATATAGTTATGCATTTTTTCTATAAATGTGTTGAAAGGATTTATGAGTTATGTTAAAGATTGACAGACAAAAACATTTGGAAGAAGAGCTTCATACGTATGGAAGCATCTTAATTTCCACAATGAGTCAAAAGCTTAATTGCAGTGAAGAAACCATTCGAAGAGATTTAAAAGAGATGGAATCACAGAACAAATTAAAAAGAATCCACGGCGGAGCATTCCTTCCGGATGCGGATGACAAAGGTGCACCTGTACAGTTACGTGAGACTTTTTTCTCACAAGAAAAAGAGAGACTGGCCGCCTGCGCAATCAATCGCTTCATCAAAGAAGGCGATACTATTTTCCTTGATTGCAGCACGACTTGCCTAACACTGGCCAAAGAACTTGTGCAAAGGAATCAGAAGATGATCATTATCACCAACTCTCTTCGTATTATTAATTTATTTAGCAATCAGTCTTCTAACCTGAAGCTTATTTCACTTGGCGGCACATTCCGTCAACGTTCCAATTCATTTACAGGATATCAGACCACCGATGCGATATCCTATTACATTGCAGATAAGTGCTTCATCAGCAACTCAGCCATCGACTTAACTCACGGTCTGCTCGACAACAATATGAGCGAAAGCCAGGTAAGAAAGGCTTTCATCTCTCAATCACGTAAACATTATCTGGTCGCTGACCATACAAAGTTTTCAGATACTGCGGAATATAAGATTACAGATTTGAAGGATATTGATATGATCATCACAGATAAACGTCTGCCCGATGTATGGGAAGATAAATTGCAGCAGTGCAACATTCCCATTTGTTATTGCTAAATACTATTAATCAGGTATAAAACCCTTAGGAGGCAATACAAATGTTAAACTTTCACTATAGAAACCCGGCTCGCATCTTCTTCGGTGACGGAGCTGAAAATAATATGTATGATCTTTTAAAAGAATACAAAGCAACTTCTCTGATGTTCGTATACAGTGGAGATTTCATTAAAACACTTGGTATCTGGGATGTTATCAAAGATGCTTGTGACCGTCTTGGAATTGATTTCCAGGAATGTGGAGAAGTTGTTCCAAACCCGAAGATCGAACTGATCCGTGATCTTGTAAAAGTATGTAAAGAACATAAAACAGACTTCGTACTCGCTGCCGGCGGCGGAAGTTCTGTAGACACAGCAAAATCTATCGCACTTGGTATTCCTTATGATGGAGATGTATGGGATTTCTTTGATGGATCCGCCACTCCGGAAACAGCAGTTCCGATTGGAGCAATCACAACACTTCCGGCAAGTGGTTCTGAGACATCTAATGCAGCGATCGTTTCCAACGGACTGATGAAATTAGGATTCGAAGATGACATGATCATCCCGAAATTTGCAATCATGAACCCGAAATATACCATGGGGCTTCCGGCATATCAGACATCCTGCGGATGCGCTGATATCCTTTCCCACCTGTTAGAGAGATATTTCTCTGACGTTGCTCACACAGATACAACTGATTATATGATCGAAGGTGCCATTCAGGCAGCAATCATCAATGCAAAACGTCTGATGAAAGACCCGGCAAACTACGATGCACGTGCTGAGATTCAGTGGCTTGCATCCGTTGCACACAACGGAATCCTTGATACCGGACGTGCCGCTGACTGGGGTTCACACAGAATCGAGCATGAAATCAGCGCTCAGTATGGCATCACTCACGGCGAAGGAATGGCAGTTGTTCTTGTAGCATGGTGCAAATACATGGCAGAAGTAAAGCCTTACAAACTTGCTCAACTTGCAAAACGTGTCTTCGATATAGATCCATACAACTACACAGAAAAAGAAATGGCTTACATCTTAGCCGACAAATTAAAAGAATTCTTCCAGTCACTGAATCTGAAGACTTCTCTCACAGAAATGGGAATCGACGATACACACTTCAAAGAAATGGCAGACAGAGCTACACATAATGACACCGCTCCGGTAGGACATTATGTACCACTGCATGTAAAAGAATTTATAGAAATTTTGAAGCTTGCAGTTTAATTAAAAGGGGGGCTGTCGGGAACTGAACTGCTCCCGTCAAGTAGACAAATGAAAAAATATAAGATTTTTTCTGCCAGTAGATTATCTGCTGGCAGTTTTTCATGCGGCTTGCAAGTAGATTTCATGTTTTTCCATTGGAGTTAAAACTCCAAGATTTCTTAGCAAGCGTTTGTTGTTATAGTAATCTATATAATCTTCAATCATTTTTACAAGTGTTTCTTTATCAGTAAAACGTTTACCATAATATCTTTCTCGTTTGAGAATGCCCCAAAATCCTTCCATAGGACCGTTATCGATGCATTTACCTACACGAGACATACTTTGTGTCATGCCTGCTTTTTCTAGTTTATTATGAAATGATCGGTTTGTATATTGATATCCCCTATCACTATGGCAAAGTGGATGTGCATTCGGATTTTTCATATAGATCTAATATAGCGCTCAAGTATATTTTGTGTACTACGGGTCCGACATAATATTTAAATTCCGTGACGTCAGTAAGCCATTTCTCATTTGGCATATCAGCTGTGAACTCTCTA
>PPYE01681919.1_pt1 | contig 15654 bp, 22 predicted proteins | sample 1559881 | NCBI WGS metagenome assembly PPYE01 (sample SAMN08240022, study PRJNA423297) | Human gut metagenome, whole genome shotgun sequencing project. | reverse complement strand
CCCCAGTAGGAAGCTGCCATAATGCCCTCTTGGTGGAATGGTAGACACATATGCCTTAGGAGCATACGCAGTAATGTGTAAGAGTTCGAGTCTCTTAGAGGGTACTAAAATAATTTGAAAATAGTTAGGAAAGTATTTGGTAGTTCCAATTATTTTGCTTAACTTTGCACCATCAAAATAAGAGAATATGTTTGAAGAAGATAGCCTATTTACTCCAATGGAATCAAGCAGAAGTACGGAAGTATCTGGTTCTCAGTTCTTTATTAACTTCTTAAATCAACTTGAAGGTTGGAAAACTAAGTGTAAGAACTTGCATTGGGCAGCACCTAAGAAGAATATCCATGTATATCTTGATGAGTTCCTTGATATATTGTCAGACTATCAGGATGGTCTTGCAGAAGGATATATGGGAATACTTGGTAAAATGCAACCTAATGCTATCAAGGGAACTCCAAGTGATGCACTGAATGCTTTTGACTTTATAAGTGAAGTTAAGTCTGCTACTATTGCATTTTATGATAAGATTCCTCAAGAGACTGTTTATAAAGGTATAGCATCTGAGTGTGAGACCTTTATTCAGAATATCAATAAGTATGACTACTTATTCCACTTATGTGATATAAGACCTTATTGATAAGAGATGCTCTCTTGGTTGTCTGGGTTCAACTCCCAGTGGGAGTACCAATTGCCTCTGTAGCTCAATGGTAGAGCACCTGTTTTGTACTCAGATGGTTGAGGGTTCAAGTCCTTTCAGAGGCTCAAAATGTAGATATGGTGTTAGTGGTTAGCATATGACATTGCCAATGTCAAGGGGTCAGTTCAAATCTGATTATCTACTCAAATGCAGGTATAGTATAAAGGTTAGTATAAGAGACTTCCACTCTTTTGGTGTGGGTTCAATTCCCACTATCTGCTCAAATATACATCGTGGGGTAGTGTAATGGTAACATGTGAGTTTCATAAGCTCAAGAAGCAGTAATACTGTGTTGGTGGTTCAAGTCCACCCTCCGCAACTAATTTAGATAATATGGAAGAGATAGAAAAGGCAAAGATGACAAGGACCAAAAAGACCAATGATTCAGAGGTTCATCAAGTTATGACTGCATTAACTGATACTACAATCAGAGGTATTGTAAGGTCAGCCAATGAGGAAGGAATTAAGAGAGAGGATATAGTTTCTCTACTTAAAGAAAATGGTCAGTTTGTATTAATCTACTTTGGATAAAAACATTATGGAAATGGAAGAGCAGAAGACAATAGAAAGACCCTTGATGAGTGAAGAAGAGTTCAAGGATTATATGGAGAAGAATAGAGTAGATATTGTGGGAGATTCCCATGAAAGAGGTATTCTTCACCTAAGAACTTATGAAGCAGTAAGCAAGTTCAAATCTGTAAGGAGAGCAATCAGAAGAGGTCATGTATCTCTTGATGGTATTATCTTCCCTAAGAGACCTTTCAATAACAGGGCTAATACTTGTAAGAGAAAGGGGCATCACATTAGGACTATTAATGAAAGAAAGAAGATGATTTATGAGCAACTTAAACACAGAAAATCAGCCTAATGATTACAATGAAGTGCCAGTATTATACTGCAAGCATTGTCTATCATTGAATATTAGGAACATTCCGAGAATGGAGGATTCAGATTACTGTGATGAGTGTGGCTCCACTGATATAGGAGAATGTTCAATAGAAGAGTGGGAGACTCTATACAAGAATAGATATGGGCATAAGTACCTTGAAGAGTATTAACAACTTAATTATAAATTAAAATGGAAGAGCAGAAGGGAAAGGTTGTAGAGATGCAACCAACAACAAAGGAAACAGAGAGACCTGAAAAGATGTCTTATGAGCAGTTAGAGAACATAGCTCATCAGCTTAGTGAGCAGGCTAAGCAGTTATATATGAAGCTGCAAGCTGCTAATATGGGTAACATGTTCAAGAGACTTGACTACTTGTTTAAGGTAGTAGAGAATGGACATATGTTTAAGCAAGACTTCCTTGAGAAGTGTATTGCTGAGATTGAGGAGCTTATGACAGTTCCTGAAGAGGTTGAGGAAGATAATAAGGAAGAGGAAACATCAGATATTAAAACTGAAGAGTAAGATACATGATGAAGGAAGAGTGGAGAGATATAGAAGGATATAATGGATTATATCAAGTATCCAATCTTGGTAGAGTTAGGTGTGTTAGGATATTAAAACATCTACTATACACAGGTTAGTAGCTAAATCTTTCCTATCTGATTATTCTGATGATTTACAAGTGAATCATAAGAATGAAGTTAAAACTGATAACAGAGTAGAAAATCTTGAAATGTTATCTTCAAAAGATAACAATAACTATGGTAGCAGAAATGAAAGAATATCTAAAGCTTTGGGGAAAAGAGTCATTCAACTTACTATATTCAATGAACCTATAGCTGAATACTATTCTACATCTCAAGCATCAAAACAAACTGGTATTTCTCATAGAAATATTGCTACCTGCTGTAGGGGAGAGAGAATTTCTGCTGGAGGGTATAAATGGAAATATAAAGATGGTTAAGAAAGCAAATAACATCGTCAGAATACCCACTTCATTAAATGGTAAATTCTTTAGATATTGGTTTGAATTTTTAGAGCCTTTTCATAAGCTAACTGATAGAGAGATTGATGTAATTACATCCTTTGTCAAGCAAAGATATGAACTCAGTAAAGTTATCAAGGATAATGAGATACTTGATAAGGTTACAATGAGTGAAGATACAAAGAAGAAAGTAAGGGAAGAGTGTAATATCACTCTCCCACACTTTCAAGTAATTATGGGCAAGCTAAGGAAGAATAAAGTTATCATTGATGGTAAGATTAATCCAAGGTTTATTCCCAACATTGATGAAGAGACTGGCACTTTCCAACTATTGTTACTTTTTGAATTGAAATGAATTATCCTGATATAATTGGTAAGGTTTCTGAAGAGTTGAATTTACCTAAAGAAGTGGTAGATAAAACATATAAGGCATTTTGGTTATTTATTAACCAATCCATACAGTCCTTGCCATTAAAGGAGAATCTTAATGAAGAGGATTTTGCTAAGTTAAGAACAAATTTCAATATTGGAGGTCTTGGAAAACTTTGTGTTACCTATAAACGTTATATAGGTATTAAAAAAAGATTTGAATATCTCAGAAAAATAAGAGGCGATAAAAACAAAAGAATAAAGAAAGATTTTTAGCTTCAAATAGAAAAAGAAGAGAATTAAATGGGGAATCTATGAAAAATTATAGTAAAAATTACTATAATGAGAATAAAGGAATGCTCCCATCTTTGATTTTCATCATATAAATCCAGAAGAGAAAGATTTTAATATATCAACAAGACTCAGATATAAGGTATAAAAGTTATTGAATATGTTGAAGGTTAAGAAAATAAAGCCAATGTTTACCTCGCTTATCACTACAATGAATAAGTATGAACATGATGTAACTACAAGAGGTGGTCTAATTGATACTACTAAGCAGCAGGGTGGATTAAAAGAATATCAAACTGTACTTGCAGTAGGTAGTTCAGTAAGAGATATAAAGGTAGGTGATATAGTGTGTGTAAACCCTACAAGGTTTGCAGTAAGAAAACATCAAGCAGGCACTCTTAAAGATGGAATTGTAACTGACAATCCTGTTACTACTTACAATTTTGATGTTGTTGAGATGGATGGAAAGCAGTGTCTATTGCTACAGGATAGGGATATTGACTTCATTATTGAAGAATGGGAAGAAGTTCCAGATACTCAGCCACAAGTATATGTGCCAGACAAAAAGCTTATTGTTTAAGACTTGTTCTTGCTGTCTAAAGAATGGGCTGAAAGAAATAAGTCTAAAATCAGACTCTCACAGATTAAGTATAATTATAATTTAACTGAAGAAGAGTATGAAGCTTTACCAAAAGCTTGTGAAGTGTGTGGAAATACAGAAAATCTATGTATAGACCATAACCATATTACAGGAAAGGTTAGAGGAGTATTATGCTCAAGATGTAATTCAGCTCTTGGCTTACTGGGAGATAGTAAAGAAGTCATACTAAAGTTGGCTTCATATATAGAAAAGCAGTAGTGAAAACTACTGCTTTTTTTTTTGAAAAAAAGAAAAGTTATGATGAAATTACTTAAATATGAAGGTTATAAGGTTGTGATAGAACCAGAGCTTTTAACATTAAAGCCCTTCAAACAAATATGGACAAGAGATAAAACAGTGAATAAGGATAGAGCCTTAGCAGAAATTGCTTTCATCTATTTTATGACTGACCCAAGAAGTGACTATCAATACCTTGTAGATGACAAGGAGAGAATGGAAGCCATTAAAGAGGGAGAAGGATTACCTCCTAAATGGGAACCAGACAGGATAGTAACAGAAGCAATGGAATTTTATAAATCATTCAAGCCAATCTCTGCATTACTCCTTGAAGACACGAGGTTTATGGTTAATAAGTTCAGAGCAAAACTAAGAGAGCTGGACTTTGACAGTCTTGAGGTTAAGGAGTTTAAGGAGATTACAGCCATTGTGAAACAGATTACACCTCTCATCAGGGATTTGGATGAGGCTGAGAAAGCACTTAATTCTGAAATGAGGAGTTCAGGTAAGATGAGGGGACAGAGAGAAAAGACTATATTTGAAGATGACTTGGCACTATAACTATGAAAGCAGAAGATATTATAGAAGGTCTTAATAAACATATTGAGACAAGGAGAAGTGAGAGGGGAATTGAGAATGTGGGGCACATGGTATTACAGAAAGAAATCATACCCCATTCCTCATTCAAGGTTTATAAGATTTACAAGTACACTCTTTGGTTCACTAAGAGAGGTAAATCTTATAGAGTAATAACAGTACAGCATACTGCTAAGGTTCCTGATGGTCAGGAAGAGAATATGTTAAGAGAGATGAATATCATGTTGAGTACACTAATATTCAATTGGATAGGCTCTGATTTTTATGAAGCAGTTATAAAGGGAGAATATAATGGAGTTTCAGAAAATACCAATGAATAAATATCAAACTGAGCTAACTGAGGAATTGGTTAATAGCCTTCCTCAAGAAGTTCAGGACCAATTATTTGATATTATAAATAATGTAGAGTTTGTCAAGAGATTGATAAGTCCTACAAGAGAATATGCTAAGGATAGACCAAGGGATGATAGGGGTAGAATCATTGTAGACTTGGCTAATCCTCATATATTAGAGGATATGGATTACTTCAGACCATCTGCTATACATTATGAGAAGTATGGTACATTTACTAACCTTAGACCTAATGCCAATCCTAATAGTGAATATGGTAAGTGGGTAAGAGAGGAAAGAAGAAGAATCTGGGATGGTTATGTAAGGGAAAGTGATGGAGAATGGGTTACAGGATATATGTATTGGTTCCTTAATTATTCTCCTATGATGCTCTCTAAGATTAGAGAGTATAAGGATAAGAATGGTAAGAAGAGAAAGTCCAAGAGAGCTGATAGAGTAGAGGCACTACCTGAATGTTGGGAAGGTATCTATTGGAGGTTCCATTGCTTAGACCAAGCATCAAATGGTGGCTTGTATAATAACTTTGAAGGAGGTCAGCACATGGCTGAACTTGCTTCCAGAGGTAAAGGTAAGTCATATAGTCTTGCATCTATACTTAACCATATCTTTGTGGTAGGTGAGAATGAGGAAGCACATGAAAAGGTAAAGGGTATAGTAACTGCCTATCAGAAGGAGTATCTTACTAAGGATGGTGTCCTTAATAAGTTTGTAGATATGGCTAACTTCTGTGCAACCAATACCCAGTTTCCAAGAAAGAGATTAAAGAACTCTTTGCAGGAAATGACATGGATAATGGGGTATAAGGATGTAGAGTTGGATATTGAAAGAGGTACTCAGAATACAGTACTTGGAGTATCATCTAAGGATGATGAGTCTAAGTTGAGAGGTAAGAGAGCTGCTAAGATTCTTATTGAAGAGTTTGGTACATTCCCAAGATTAGTTGATTTGTATAATGTGCTTTTACCTTCAGTACAGGAAGGTGATATTGTCTTTGGACAAATCTATATGTTAGGTACTGCTGGTGATAATGAATCAGACTTTGCTGGTGCTCAGGAAATCATGTATAACCCTAAAGGTTATAATATGTATGCTTTACCTAATGTATTTGATAAGTACAACCAAGGTAAACCTTACTTTGTATTCTTCTTTCCTGGCTATGTAAATAGAAAGGGATGTTATAATGAGAATGGTGTATCTGATGTAATTAAGGCTCTAATTGAAATTCTTATGAATAGGTATAGGGTAAAGTACAATTCTACTGACCCTAATACTATTATTAAGACTATTGCTGAGGTTCCTATTACTCCTGCTGAAGCTATTGTTAAGACAGGTGTAAATATGTTCCCTGTAGCTGACTTGACTGAAAGAATAGGACAATTGGATGCTAATCCTACAGAATATGATGATGTGTATGTAGGTGATTTGGTATTCAATAAAGATGGTCAGGTGGAGTATAAACCTACTTCTGCTACACCTATTAGGGATTTCCCACATAAGGATAATAAGATAGAAGGTGCTATTGAAATATATCAGTTACCTGAGATTGATAAGAATACAGGCAAGCCATACAATGATAGGTATATATTAGGTGCTGACCCTTATGATGATGATGAATCAAATACTATGTCTTTAGGTTCTATATTTGTACTGGATTTATGGACAGATAGGATAGTAGCTGAATACACTGGGAGACCTCCTTTTGCTGATGATTACTATGAGATTTGTAGAAAGCTTTGTCTATTCTACAATGGTAGACTGAACTATGAGTACAATAAAAAAGGTCTATTCTCTCACTTCTCGACAAGAAATAGTCTCTATCTTCTTACAGATGTTCTTGATTTCTTAAAGGAAAAGCAGATGATGAAGGATGGCTATGGTAACAAGTCAAAAGGTACTAATGCCTCTCCTGCTATTAATGCTTATGCAAGGAGTAGATTGAGAAGCTGGCTGTTAGCTCCAGTTCCTATTATGCAGACTATTGATGGAGAAGAGAAAGAGGTAATGGTTCCAAGACTATTTACTGTAAGGAACAGAGCACTGCTGAAAGAGCTTATTAATTACAACTCTGAGGGTAACTTCGATAGAATATCTGCTATGGGTATGCTGATGCTTCTAAGGGAAGATAGAATGATAAGATACCAAGGGGATGTTAGTAAGGAAAAGCAGGAGAGGGCTAATAATAGCTATGATGGTAATGACCCATTCTTCAAGAGGAACTATGACTTTAGGTTTAGGCAGTAAATTTAGTAAAAATGGAGACTGATGGTTAATAAATTACTTATATACTTGCATAGGTCAAGGATTTTACTTACCTTTGCACAGTAATTAAATTGAAGTATGGAAGATAAAACATACATAGTATATCTACATGTAAATCCTAAGAATAAGAAAGTATATGTTGGTATTACAAATCAGAATGTATATAAGAGATGGAAAAATGGGCATGGATATACTAAGTGCAAAAAGTTTTATAATGCAATAGTAAAATATGGTTGGGACAACTTTAAGCATATAGTACTTTGTAAAACTTGTAAGAATAGAGCTTTATTATTGGAGAAGACTTTGGTTAAATACTATAAGAGTAGAAACTTGAGTTACAATATTACTGATGGTGGAGAAGATAGCATACCAAGTATGCTTGGGAAACACCATACTGAAGAAGCTAAGAAGAAAATAAGTGAAGCTGGCAAAAGACCTTGTACAGAACAGACTAAAATAAAGATAGGGTTAGCTAATAGGGGCATCAATAATGGAATGTATAGCAAAACTATTTCTGATTATGCAAGAAAGTTAGTAATAAAGAGATTTAGTAAAGCTGTACTTCAGTTAGATTTAGATAATAACATTATTAATAGATTTTCCTCTGCTTCAGAGGCAGAAAGATACTTAAATGGCAAAGGCAGTCATATAAGTTGCTGTTGTCTTGGAAAGAGGAAAACTGCTTATGGATATAGATGGAAATATGAGTAATCTTATAAATTTACCACCACAGCAGTTACCCTTTTCAAAGAAAAATAGAAAATGGAGAGCTGCTCACTTGGACTGGGCTGATTCTAAAACATTCTTCAATTATAGCTTAGTTAGAAAATCTGTAATACATAAGAAAATTAACTATGACTTACTCAATGGTAAACTCCACATGAGTGACCTTGAGGTGATACTGAATCCTGAAAAGCTACAGGCAGGTTTCATACCTGATAGGATTCAACACTATCCTATTATGAATAGTAAGTTGAATGTGCTTAGAGGTGAGGAAAGTAAGAGAGTCTTTGACTTCAAAGTAGTAGTTACTAATCCTAATGCTATTACAGAGATAGAGAATAACAAGAAGCAAGAATTACTACAGAAGCTACAGGGATGGGTATCTAATACTTCTCAATCAGAAGAGGAGGCTAACCAAGAGCTTGAAAAGATAAATGATTACTACACCTATGAGTGGCAGGACATGAGGGAAATTAGGGCTAATGCCCTTCTTAACCACTATGTAAAGGAGTTGAATATTCCTTTAATGTTCAATCAAGGGTTCATGGATGCAATGGCAGTTGGTGAAGAGATTTATCAATGTGATATTGTAGGAGGTGAGCCTACTATTGAAAGACTAAATCCACTCAAAGTAAGAATCTTTAAGTCAGGATATAGCAATAAGATTGAGGATGCAGATATGATAATCCTCGAAGATTATTGGAGTCCAGGCAAGGTTATTGATACTTACTATGATGTATTGACAAAGAAAGACATGGAGTATATAGAGAAAATGCCTGACCATGTAGGTCAAGCTGCTACAGACTCTATGGATAATATTGATGAGAGATATGGCTTTGTCAATAATCATATGATAGGGGATGAAATAAGTACAGAGGGATTCTTTTGGGACCCATTAGGGGGATATGATGGAGTTAATAACTCACTTCTTCCTTATGATGTTGCAGGAAACTTGAGAGTACTTAGAGTATATTGGAAGTCAAGAAGAAAGATTAAGAAGGTAAGAAGTTATGACCCTCAAACAGGTGAAGAAGTATTCAACTTCTACCCAGAGACTTATGTAATAGATAAGGATGCTGGAGAAGAAGAGCAGATATTCTACATCAATGAAGCATGGGAAGGAACTAAGATTGGTACAGACATTTATGTCAATATGAGACCAAGAGTAGTTCAGTACAACAGACTGAGTAACCCTTCAAGATGTCACTTTGGAATCATAGGCTCTATTTATAACCTTAATGACAACAGACCATTCAGCTTGGTAGATATGATGAAGCCATATAACTATTTGTATGATGCAATACATGATAGATTAAATAAGCTTATAGCAAGAAACTGGGGTTCATTACTAAGACTTGATTTTGCTAAGAAACCTAAAGGATGGGATGTAGAGAAATGGCTATACTATGCAAAGACTATGGGTCTTGCAGTAGAAGATAGCTTCAATGAAGGTAATGTAGGTGCAGCTACAGGTAAACTTGCAGGTGCATTAAACAATGCTTCTACTGGTGTAATTACAGCTTCTGATGGTAATCAGATACAGCAATACATTAATCTTCTTGAGTTTATCAAGATGGAAATGGCAGAAGTTGCTGGCATTACCAAGCAAAGAGAAGGTCAGGTAAGTAATAGAGAGACAGTAGGTGGAGTAGAGAGAAGCATGATGCAATCTTCTCATATTACAGAGTGGCTATTTGTAGTGCATGAGGATGTCAAGAAGAGAGCATTGGAGTGTTTGCTTGAAACAGCTAAGATAGCATTAAGAGGCAGAAGCAAGAAGTTCCAATATATCTTGTCTGATAATTCAATGAGAGTTATGGAGATAGATGGTGATGAATTTGCAGAAGCTGACTATGGTCTTGTAGTGGATACTAGCAATGGTGTTCAAGAATTAAACTCAAAACTTGATACTTTAGCTCAGGCAGCATTGCAGAACCAGACTCTATCATTCTCAACTATTATGAAGTTATTCAGTTCATCTTCACTTGCTGAAAAGCAGAGACTTGTTGAAAAGGATGAAAGAAGTATTCAAGAAAGACAGGCTCAAGCTCAGCAACAACAGTTGCAAGTACAGCAACAAGAGATAGAACAGAAGGCTCAAATGGAACAGGCTAAGATGCAGCAGGAAGATGCTCTTAACCAAAGAGATAATGAGACAAAGATTCTTATTGCACAGATGCAGGCTTATAGCAAGAATAGTGAAGATGATGGTATAATAGAACCTGAATACTCTCAAGAAGCTAAGGATAAGCTTATGGAGCAGATAAGAGAGTTTGATGAAAGACTCAAACTTAATAGAGAGAAATTAAGCCTTGATAAGAAGAAGCATGAAGATGATGTAATTCTAAAGAGAAAGGCACTTAATAAGAAACCCACAACTAATACTAAATAATTATGATTATAAATAAGATAATTATATCAGATACAGCCCCCAACTCAAAAGAAGTTGGGTGGCTTTTACCATTAGAAGATGGCACATTTAAGCTTAAATTTTATGGTCCGAATGGATGGACAGATGCAGCATCTGGAGTTCAAGGCTCTGCTGGACCCAAAGGAGAAAAGGGGGAACAAGGTGAAATTGGCCCTCAAGGACCAGCAGGTCAAAATGGAGCACAAGGTCCAGTAGGGGCTGATGGTAAATCAGTTACAGCTATTGCATTAACTACAGATGAGACAGGTAAAGTAACTGGAGGAACAGCTACTCTAAGTGATAAATCTACAATTGAAATAACAGTAACTCAAGGTTAATAGCTATGGGAAAGATTAAGAAGCTTTTAGAGAATGAGCTTATAGGAGGAACACAAGATACTGATATATACCCAGTTACTTCTACCAAGGCAGTATATAATAGTAAAAACGAGGATTTGGATAAAGTGGTACATGATATTGCCAATATTATTAATATTGATACTATTGCTCCAATATCAGGAAGATACTATACTTCATCTGAAGCAAGAAATGCTGTTCCTACAGAGTATAGAAGTATTGGTCTTATTATAACATATAAAGTAGATTCTGAAAGTTCAATAACTGAACAGTTTACTGGTACTGCTACTACAGATTGGAGCAATGGTAATAATTGGACAATAATTAACACTGATAGTAATAGTAAAATTCTACAATGGAGTAATAATACATCTACAACTAGAAACCAAGTTAATATAAGAGATAGGAAACTTGGAATGGAAATTAGCTACCTTCACCCTAATGAAGGGTGGGTAACTGAGCAATTCATAGGAAATTCTCTTTTAGATAGTGAGTGGGAGAAAGATTATAAATGGAAAAGGATTGTTAAATTTGATTTTATAAATGGATTTAATAACTTTTATTCATTGTTAAATAATGGTATTTATAATAATAGCGAGAATAAGATAAGAATCAAAATATCTGAATCTGATGAGAAGGGTAAATTTAATATAAGTTTCAGTAGAAATGTAGCACATTATGATGACACAAGGATAAGAGTAATGGATAAAACAATTAATATGGGGCATTCATATTCTTATACTTGTGATACAAAATTTACTAAGCAAGATACTGTATATATATATGCAGGAACATCAACAAAATTACAAATATCATTGACACCTTATTTACCAGCTACAACTTCTGATAGTCAAGTATATAGCTTCATTTGTATATTATTTTGGGATACTGCTAGAAATGAATGGGTGATAATAGATAGTAATAATATATTTTGTTATGATAATACAATAGTAAATGGCTTTTATTTGAATAAAAGAGTTGATATAAGGATGTTTGGGTTATCTCCATATGTTGAAGGTGTATCAACAGAAAGTGATAAATATGATATGGCTCCACAATTAAATCTTATATTCCAGTTAGCTTATTATATGGGGATAAAAGATTTATATTTTCCAAGTGGTACTTATTATATAGGAAGTACGTTAAGATTTAATTATAGTCTTAATTATAGAGCATTAGTAAATGGAGAAGCAATATTCAAAAAATTAAATAAAGATGTTTTTATTCAAATTGAGGATAATTTTATAAATGGAGGATATTATGGTTTTATATTTGAAAATACATATTTAGATGGATATTATAATTACAACAAAAAAAATGTAAATGTTGTTTATGAAGATATAACAATAAATTATAAAACATTCAGTGACGGAGGTTCTTATTTATTCAGAGGAGTACATGTAAATGACGATGCGCACGTTGTATTTAGGAATGTTAAAGTTTTAGTTCAAAATGTTTATGTTGGTTTTTGGGCTGGTTCTAATACGATTATAGAAAATTGTGAATTTACAGGGAATGCAGCTCATGTAATTAGATTAGATGGTGTGGAGAATTGTACAGTGCAGAATAATTACATTTATGGTAATAATTGTACTACTGGTATTTTCTTCGGTTCAAATAGAAATAAAATTAGTAGAAATATAAACATTAAAAACAATTTTATTTCTGGTTGTACTGAAGAGTGTATATCAATGGATGGCTTTGGAAATAATGCCATTTTATATCCTAATTTAGCTCAGGGGAACATATCAAGTGTTTATTTAGATGAGAAGGGGCTGTTAGTAGTGGAAGTATCCAATCTTATAACTCCAGCCTCATCAACAGAGTCTAAAGAAGTAAGTGTACCTGTTCTTATTTTGAAAAAAGATGATATTATATTTTATTTCGGTAAAGATACTGGAATAGATGGTCAGTATTTCTCCATACTTTCAATGGAACCATTAAAAGATGGCTGTAAAGTTACACTTAAAACTAAGGGCATTTCTACAGATAGAATATTAACTGGAAGCTCTACTATAATAGGGTTTTTAACTGGCTTTCTTGACTGTAATATTGATAGTAATATCATAGAGAACAGTTATGGAATAAATGATACTGCTGCCAATGCTGCAGCTATTAGTTTATGGCTTAATATATTTGGGGTTAATATTGTCAATAATAGAATCATAGGCACAAGTAGAGGCATAATGGTATCTGGAGGTTCTGGTCTTACAGGGACTTATTTGTATGCTTCCAATAATTTAATAGCTAATAATAAAATAAGTGGATGTAAGGGTGATGCAATAGAAGTAGGAAATGGTTACGGTGGTATTTATAACTACAACAACTCTGTTGTAAATAATACCGTAGCTTATTGTGGGGGAATAAGCTTAAAAGGTCAAAGAAATTTGTTATTTACAAATAATATAATAGACTCTACCCCATTAAAAGCTTCATATTTAGACCAATCATTTATAGCCTCTAATATGTTCAAAAATGTAACTTTTACAGAAAGTAATAATGGTGAGGATTATATTAGACAGTTTAATTATGAGAAATCTAATTAAGTATATTTCATGGACTTTTGTTATAGTTCTTAGTATAACTGCATACTTGCTATATTCTAGTAATACTAGGTTATCTAATGAATTATCTGTTTCTAAGATAAATGAAAAGGCTTTTATAAATGAAAATAGTGGTCTAAAGGACCAGAACAGAGCATTTCAATTTACAGTAGAGCAGCTTGAATACTTTAATGATTCATTAATTACAAAGATGAATGAGGTCAGGAAGGAGTTAAAGATAAAGGATGATAATCTAAAGCAGATGCAATATCTATTATCAGAAGCTCAAAAGAAAGATACTATTATGTTCAGAGATACTCTGTTTAGAGAACCTACATTAGACATAGATACACTTGTAGGAGATAAGTGGTATCAAATGAAGCTTGGGCTTAAATATCCAAGTACAATCACTACAGACCCTAAGTTTGTCAGTGAGAAGTACATAATGGTGGATTATAAGAAAGAGACTATAAATCCTCCAAAGAAATGCTGGTTACTCAGGCTATTTCAAAAGAAGCATAAAGTAGTAGAAGTGAATGTTGTGGAGAAGAACCCTTATATTGAGAACAAACAACAAAGATTCATTGAAATTGTAGAATAATTATGATTGACTTAGGAATACTAATCACTGGAGGTATAGGGCTTGTTACCACAATAGTCAGTGGATGGACATCATGGTTCTTTGCAAGAAAGAAGTATGATAGTGAAGTTGATAGTAACCTCATAAATAACATGAAAGAATCATTAGACTTTTATGAGAAGCTCTCTACTGATAATAGAGAGAGGTTGGAAGAGGTACTAAAAAGAAATGCAGAGTTAGAGCAGGAAGTAAGGGAGCTTAGGAAACAGATGTTCAATCTTATGAGTTCCATATGTACTGACCTTACCTGCCAATTAAGAAAGAGTAACTTAAACCTTTTTAATGAGCATGGAGTTAATAGTGGACAGAAAATGGAAGAAGCAGAGCTACACAATAAGTAATCTTACTATTGATGGAAAGTGGTTCTGTAATGTACTTGAGGATACTGATAGAGGGTTAGATGACTCTATGAGTATAGCCAAGATTAGAGAATTGAAGAAACCTTCAATCACAGCCATTCCAAAGGGTACTTATGAGATTATCTTAGATGTCATTTCTCCTAAATACTGTACTAATAGTTTTTACAAGCAAGTATGTAATGGTAAAGTGCCAAGACTACTTAATGTAAAGGGATTTGAAGGCATACTTATTCATGCTGGCAATACTAACAAAGACTCAGCAGGATGCCTATTAGTAGGTGTCAATAAAGTTAAGGGTCAGGTAATAAACAGCAGAGAAACTTTCAAAGAGCTATACAAGCTCCTTAAAGACAAGCATGATAAAGGTGAAAAAATAACCATTAAAATTCTATAGTTATGGCAAAGAAATGTGGTTGTAAAGGAAAAGGTAAAGGTAAGAAAGGGAAGTAATTATGGCAAAGAGAAGTAGAAGACCTAAGGAAATATATAGAACAAAGAATTAAGTTGGTCTAAGAAAGACTTAGATGAATTTATAAAGAAAATGAAAGGAAAGTGATATGATAACCCAAAAGAAGATGATAATACCTATATTTAATTATAAACTCACTGTAGTCATATTTGACAAGTGGGAGGAGTTAGGAAGATTCTTGCCCAAAGAAGAAATGGAGCAGGAAGCCAAAGCTATAACCATAAATCAATATGGGGCATCTCTTGTGGCTATCAATTCTAAGAGGGGAAGTAGCATTATCCATGAAGCTGAGCACATAAAGAACTCTATATGGAGATATATAGGACATACTCCTCAAGAAGATAATGATGAGGTAGATGCTTACCTTATAACCTACATATATGACAAGATAACAAGTGTATTCTACAAGCATGATAGAGCAGCCAGATAAGGCTGCTTTTTTTTTACATTCTTTTTAGCAACATATTACTAAGTTAAAGCCCTATAACTGAATAAGTTATAGGGCTTTTTGGTAACAATAGGCATCTTGAGAAATATTACTTACCTTTGCACTGTAAGCTTACAACAAGAGAGATAAAACAATAACTAATTTCAAAAATTGCTACTATGGAAATAATTGAGAAGCAAGTAGAAAAGGTAAAGGAAGTTCCTGCTGATGGCTACTATGGCTATGGTTATGGTAGAAGAGACATCAATGGTAAGGCTAATGCAGGTCTTACTCTTGGTATCATAGGTACTGCACTTGGTGCTTGGGCACTATTTGGTAATAGAAGAAGCAGTGGTCTATTAGGTCTTGCTGGCTCAGGTTCAGGTATGGGTGGTATGAATGAGCATGAGTTCAT
>PPYE01233513.1_pt1 | contig 15658 bp, 15 predicted proteins | sample 1559881 | NCBI WGS metagenome assembly PPYE01 (sample SAMN08240022, study PRJNA423297) | Human gut metagenome, whole genome shotgun sequencing project. | reverse complement strand
ACGCACTCCCCGTGCATGCTGCTGGGCGTTTACACCGGGCTGCACGATGAAATCGCCGTGCAGGATCTGGGTATTGATAACGTGACGGCGGCGGACGGTCTGGCGGTAGGTCGCGCGTCTGGCTTCGTGGGCCGCGCGATGGAGCGTCTGCTTGACGGGTTCTATACCCTCGCCGATCAAAGCATGTACGACCTGCTCGGCTGGCTGGCGCAGGAAGAAGGCATTTGTCTGGAGCCGTCGGCGCTGGCGGGGATGGCCGGGCCGGTACGCATAACGGCGAATGCTAACACTACACACCTGGTCTGGGCGACCGGCGGCGGCATGGTGCCGGAAGACGAGATGGCGAAATATTTAGCGAAAGGGAAGTAAATATGCCGGGTGGCGGCTGCGCCTTACCCGGCCTACAGGTGCAAAATTTGTTGAATGTGGGTGACCGCAAACAGCAGTGACAGCGACAGCACGGCCAGGGCGATAAGGAACTTATCCCGCACCGCCTTCGGCTGTACAAAGTCGCTCTGCGCCACGTCCATCAGGTTACGGCTGCGGGTGTAGCGCCATAAAATGATGGCTACCAGCGCCAGCACAACAATGGAGATCCAGAATGGCGCCCCCGTGCGGTGCCAGTTGTGCTTAATGGCAAGCGCGATCAACGCACCATACCCAAGCAGCGTGCGCAGCCAGGCCAGCGAGGTTCGCTCCGGCTGAAGCCCGGGGTCCGCTTCCCGCCGCGCTTTGCGGCTATCCGGCATACAGCACCAGTAACATCACTACGCCCGCAACCATCAGCAAAATCGTACTGATGATGAGCAAACCGCGCGTGTAGGGGAGATCCTGCTTCAGACGCATCGCCTTTTCATTTCTCAGCCAGCGCAGATAGCCATAAATCGCCAGCACGCCGGCAATCAGGCACAGCAGCAGGGCCAGCACTTCGCGAATCAACGGAGTGGCAAAATCGGGGGCGAGCTGATCAAGGCCGACGCCTGCGGCCAGAAAGCCCAGGGCGGTGCGGATCCACGCTAAGAACGTGCGTTCGTTAGCCAGTGAGAAGCGGTAGTCCGGCGCTTCACCGAGGCGGGAAATGTTCATGAAGGTTCCTTGTCGTGCATCATGCAGGCTTCAGCATAGCGTAATTCAGCCAGGACAAGGAGACCGGCATCTGGCGATGCCGGTCAGAAAGATTAGTGCAGCTCTGGCCAGTAATCCTTATTAGCTTCAATCAGATCGTCCAGAATCGCCTTCGCCACCGATGCGCTCGGTACGGTTTTCGACAGGGTAATCGCCTGCCAGAGTTTCTGATACGAGCGCTGCTCCCAGGCGTCCACCACCAGTTTTTCCACCGCCACCTGCTGGCTCATGAGCCCTTTCTGGAAGTGCGGAATATCACCCACGGTTAGCGGCTCCGGTCCGTTGTGGCCGACCAGACACGGAATTTCTACCATCGCGTCGGCGTCAAAATTATGGATAGCCCCATTGTTAGGCACAATCAGCAACATGCGTTCCTGGGTATTAAAGGCAATCGCGGTCGCCAGATCGACGATGTACGATGCATGTTCGTCGATTTCCAGTTCACCGGCAGAAGAATGACCGGCTTCGATAATCGCCCGGCATGAACTGAATACATGCTTCTCACGGTGATCCATCACTTCATTGGCGCGGGTACGCTCCGGGTTGGAATGGGCGACCACATAGTCCGGGAACAGGTAATACTTCAGGTAGGTGTTCGGCATGGTGTCCGGATCCAGCGCCTGTACGTCTTTGGCCTTGGCGAAGGTATCGTTCCAGCTCGCTTCAGTATGCACATCTTCCGAAGGCGGAACATAACCGTTTTTCGCCACGTATTCGCGCAGCTTCGGCATCAGATCGTTTCCGTTCAGATCTTCAATCGACGTCCACCAGCCGAAGTGGTTCAGACCGTAGTAGCGCACGCGCATCTCTTTGCGGTCTTTCAGGCCGACGATTTGCGCCATACGGCCTTCAATGCCGATCGGCATGTCGCAGATGTTGAGGATTTTCGCGTTCGGACGCAGGCGGCGCGTGGCTTCCGCGACAATCGCCGCCGGGTTGGAGTAGTTCAGCATCCACGCGTTCGGGGAGTACTGCTCCATATAATCTACCAGCTCAAGCACGCCGCCGATGGAGCGCATGCCGTAGGAGATGCCGCCCGGCCCGCACGTTTCCTGGCCCAGCACGCCGTGGCGCAGCGGGATTTTTTCATCTTTTTCACGCATCGGGTATTTGCCCACGCGAATATGCGCCATCACGAAATCCACATCGGTAAAGGCTGCTTTCGGATCGGTGGTGTAACTAAATTCAATCTCAGGCGCCTGCTCCCTGAGGATGATTTTGCACGCCTCCGCGATAACCTCCTGACGTGCTCCGTCATTGTCATAGAACTTCAGCGCACGCAGCGGGAAACGGTCACGGTTGGCTAACAGCATCAGGACGATACCAGGCGTGAATGTACTGCCGCCGCCTGCAATAACAACTGAGAATTTTTTCATGATATAGCCTCTGTCAGAGTGGTTTGTTCGTTTGTTAAAGGGGTTTTCATCAGCGATTCCAGCTGGTCGCGCACCTGAGGAACGTGCAGACCGACAATCACCTGAATGCCGTTGCCGCGTCGCACCACACCGTGTGCGCCCAGGGCTTTGAAGACGTCGTCGCTTTGGGTTTTCGTCATATCCACCAGGGCGATACGCAGGCGGGTGGCGCAGTTATTGATACTTTCGATATTTGCTGCGCCGCCGAGCGCCTGTAAGAACCCAGCGGCCTGTCCGACCTGCTGGCTGGCTGCTGCCGGGGCGGTGGTTTGCCCACGCGCCGCCTTATAGTCGGCCTTGCTGTAGAGCTTGATTTCGCTCTCTTCCCGGCCCGGCGTTTTCAGATTCAGACGTTCGATAAGCGTCCTGAAGACCACGAAATAGAGAGCGGTGAAGCAGAGGCCGATGCCAATCTGGGTGAATACCGTCGAGGCGTGGTTATGGAACATCGGGATCCAGTTTTGCGGCAGGAACTGGTCCAGCAGACCGCCCCCCATGTTCCCCACCACCCCGAAGGTATACATCACCGTCGCCATCGTTGCGGCCAGCACGGCGTGGATGGCAAACAGCAACGGCGAGATAAACAGGAAGGTGAACTCCAGCGGTTCGGTAATACCCACCAGCACGGCGGTAAGCGTGGCCGGAACCAGCAGCCCCGCAACCTTGACGCGGTTCTCCGGCGACGCGGTGTACCAGATCGCCAGCGCAATCCCGACCGAGCCAAACACTTTCGAATTGCCGTGCAGGGCGAAGCCGCCTTCAGGGAACAGTGTTTTCAGCGGCACAGTGCTCTGGCTGAATTCCTGCAGGTGCTGCGCCCAGTAGACCTGAATGCCGCCCTCTACCGCCGCCGGGCCGAAAATAAACGGACCGTAGACGAAGTGGTGCAATCCGGTTGGGATCAGAATGCGTTCCAGGAAGGTATAGACCCATACGCCGAGCGCACCGGCAGAGCGCAGGAACGCCTGCAGGGACTCAATGCCCATCTGCACTTTCGGCCAGCCCAGCAGCGTCAGCCAGGCGCAGGGGATCATCACGAAGAACGCGAGGATAACGACAAACGAGGTACCCTGGAAAATCCCCAGGAAGACTGGCAACGGCTTGTCGAAAAATCGGTTGTGGATGGCGGTGACGAGCCCGGAAATGATAATCGCCCCTATGATGCTGGTATCAAGCGTTTTGATTCCGGCAATCATCGCCAGCCCGCTGCCAGCAGTGGGTTCAGCAGAGAAGTCGACGCCAAAGAAGTGACCCCAGGTCATCCCCATTGCGTTGATAAAGTAGTTCCAGGTCAGAAAGCTAATCAGCACTGCCAGACAAGCGCGGCCCTGCGCCTGCTTTGCCAGGCCAATCGGTAAGCCGACAGCAAAAATCAGCGGCATATTGCGGAACACCGCCCAGCCGCCCTCTTCGATGATGTGAACAATCTGTGCGAACAGATGATCGGGGGCCGTTAAAGCTTCGCCGACAAACAGCGGGTTGCGAAGCATGATGGCGATCCCGACCACGATCCCGGCAAAGGGAAACAGTAAAACCGGGGTGAACATGGCGCCGCCAAAACGTTGTATTTGACTGAGCATTTTTAAATCCTCATGAAACAACCTGTAGGGGTAGAGGCCTTTATGATTTTTTACTGGCCTGAGGTGAGCATAAGAAGTTACTGATGCGGGAACATGGCGTGCCGCTGCGATTCGTGATCGCATTCATGGTTTTAATTTGACCAATCAGGTCTACTTTTGATAGCAAATATGGACAAGTTAAGACGTAATCCACGCCATAACGGGCGAGCAGAGGTCTACAGGTGATCTACAAATCTATTGCCGACAGATTGCGGCTACGGCTCAATTCGTCGGACTACAACATTGGCAGCCCGTTACCCGGCGAAAAAGCGCTGGCAAAGGAGTTTGGCGTAGCCCGGATGACCATCCGCAAAGCATTGGATCTGCTGGTAAGCTGGGGGCTGGTTGAACGTCGACACGGCAGCGGGACGTTCGTGGCGCGCAAAGACGTTCATCATGAAACGACTAACCTGACCGGGCTGGTAGAGGTACTGCGCCAGCAGGGGAAAGAAGTGCAGAGCAAGGTGTTGCAGTTTGAAGTGATGCCCGCGCCGCCCGCCATCGCCAGCCAGCTGCGGATTCAGGTTGATGAGCGGATCTATTTTTCAAGGCGGGTGCGTTACGTGGACGGAAAACCGCTGATGCTGGAGGACAGCTTTATGCCGGTGAAGCTGTTCCGCAATCTTTCCCTGGCGCATCTCGAAGGGTCTAAGTTTGATTACATCGAGAAGGAGTGCGGGATCACCATTAGCGGCAACTACGAGAGCCTGACGCCAGTGCTGGCAGATAAACAGCTGGCCGGTTATATGAATCTGCCGGAACAGACGCCGCTGCTGCGCATCACCTCTCTTTCCTACAGCGACAGCGGCGAGTTCCTCAACTACTCCGTGATGTTCCGGAACACCAGCGATTACCAGGTGGACTACCATCTGCGGCGTATCCACCCGGAAGACTTATTAGCCCATCCCCCAGAACAGCACCGCCAGTAGTTGCGGGGTGATAATGCGCAAAAACATCACCAGCGGATAGACCGTGGCGTAGGACAACGCCGCCGCGCCGCTGGTGGCGTGCAGGTTATTGGCGAACGCCAGCGCGGGCGGATCGGTCATGGAACCGGCCAGCATGCCGCACAGTGTGAGATAGTTCATTTTAGCGAACATACGCGCCAGTAATCCGACCGTTATCAGCGGGATGGCGGTAATGAATATGCCATAGCCTACCCAGCTCATCCCTTCGCCGTTCACCAGAGTATCGACAAAATCGCCGCCGGATTTCAGCCCCACCACCGCCAGAAACAGCACGATGCCCAACTCCCGCAGCGCCAGGTTAGCGCTCGGCGGCATAAACCAGTAGAGCTTACCGATGGAGCCGATACGCCCGAGGATCAGCGCCATAATGAGCGGCCCGCCTGCCAGCCCCAGCTTCAGTGCTACCGGGAAGCCGGGCACGTACAGGGGGATGGAGCCAAGCATGACGCCAAGCCCGACGCCGATAAAGACCGGCAGCATCTGCACCTGCTGGAGTTTTTGCTGGGCGTTGCCCACCATGTTCGCTACGGCATCAATAGATGAAGGACGCCCGACGAGGTTGAGAATATCACCGAATTGCAGGCTGGCATCCTGGCTGGCCACCAGCTCGACACCAGCGCGGTTTAGCCGGGAGATCACCACGTCATAACGCTCTTTTACCTGCAAATCGCGTATTTTCTTGCCCAGGACCTTCTCATTGGTCACTACCACGCGCTCCACGCGCATGTCCGTTCCACGGGTTGAGAGCGAGGTATCCACCTCCTGACCAATCACCAGCCGGGCATTGTTTAAATCCGCCGGTTGCCCTACCAGATGCAGGAGATCGCCGTGCTGAATGAGTGTGTCAGGTGAAGGCACCATCAGCGTGTCGTCACGTTTCAGGCGTGAACAGATAATGGTCGCGCTGTTCAGAATGGGGACATCCTGTATCGCCATATTATTCAGGTTGGGGTTTTCGACGCGAATGTTGATGGTTTTAATAAGCGCATGGCCGTTGGTCAGCGTGCTTTCATGCTCTTTCGCCTCCTGCTCGACGTTAATGCGGAACAGCACGCGCACCAGCCACATGGAGAGCAAAATACCGCAAATGCCAAACGGATAGGCCATGGCGTAGCTCATCCCCATCTGATCGACGACATCAGCAGGGATACCCAGATCGCGCAGAATTTGCTGGCCCGCCCCGAGCGCGGGCGTGTTGGTTACGGCGCCGGAGAAGATGCCCAGCACGACGGGCAGCGGAATAGCGAAGAGTTTGTGCAGAATGGCGGTGACCAGCCCACCCATCACGACGATGCCGAAGGCAAAGAGATTAAGGCGTAAACCGGAGACGCGCAGGGAAGCGAAGAAGCCCGGCCCCACCTGAATACCGATGGTATACACAAAGAGGATCAGGCCGAACTCCTGGATGAAATGCAGCATATCGGCGCTGAGCACCCACCCAAGCTGGTCGGCAAAATGGCCGACAAAAATCCCGCCGAAAAGCACTCCGCCAATCCCAAACCCGACGCCGCGGATTTTGATATTCCCCAGCCATAGCCCCACTACCGCGACAAGGGCCAACACGCTGACGGTTAACGCGATATCACTCATGTTCCACATCCTGTGCATAACCTTAGTTATATCAAGGATTCTCTCAGAGCTGGCGGCGGTTGTATGGGCGATGGCGCACAAAAAAGCCCTGTGAAGACAGAGCTATGTTCTATCATTGAGCTATCGCTCTTTGATATTCTGAATACAATGTATTTATCTTTCCTATGTCTGTATCTTCTGAGTATAGCTCCAAGCAGTTACAGGTCGCACTGCAGTAATGAAAAACGTCAAAGCGACGTTTATCAACATTTCGTTTCTCATTGCGATCTTGCGCAACTTGCTTGTCAAATCGAAAGAGATTTGCTGAAAGCTCCGAGATGTCCCGAGTAATTTCTAATTCTGGAAACTTGTTTAATGTTTGCTGCATGGTAAGAAAATCATCTTGCTTTTGCCATGTGATACCACGCAGAACTTCATAACGTACAAGTGGTGTAATGAATAATTTCACTTCTTGATCAGAAAGAAGTTCAGATAATAGAGAAATTGCAGCAGATTTAGCTTCAGCTGACGTCGTTCCATTTGCATCAAAAGCAGCGATAAGTAAATTAGTATCAAGTAGAATTTTCCTTGTCATCACTTATTCTCCTGCTTTCTAATTAAATCTAATAAATTCTTTTTCGCATCCTGTTGTTCATCAACGCTGCTATTTTCAAGTTTAATCTGATTAAGATCAACTTTAAACACATCCTTTAAAATATCCGCAAGCGCAGCCTTATTCGGAGAAGGGATTTTACGCGTTTTTACGATACCATCCTCATCACGATAAAGTGTATAAGCTTCCCCCTCACGTAATTGAGAAAGTACCACAGAAGAGTGCGTTGTGATGTAAAATGTTGTATTCGGAAAAAGTTTTTTCAATAATGGTATGATATTTACCTGCCAGATAAGATGAAGATGACTTTCAATTTCATCAATCAGAACTATGCCTTTCACGTTCTGGAGCTGAATCTCATTAGTAAAATAACCATAACCAGAAACAATTGTCTGGACAAGCTTTAGAATCGATGAAAAACCAGAGCTAAGCTGGCTTAATTCACGTTTCTCATCTCCTATTTTGAGGCTTACTCGGTCGTCGCCACTAATTTCAAGAAAGTCTGGATCAATACGATTATCGATTTCATGTAAAAGGCGAATAACAGTTTTAATTTCTACTTCCCGATTATCCTCTTTCTTCTGATAAGGATTTGAGGATCTGGCGATAGTGACAAACCAGTTATCAATACTCCCGTCCATACCAAGGGAACCGAAATCAGAATCCATAATCCCCATCACACTGGAAAAATAATCTTCTCGTCTGTTTTTTAACCCCCCCATAATCTGAGATGAAATATTATTACTTTTCTTTATAATACCTCTCAACTGCGCCCCTAAATACACTATTGGAAGGCTATGATTATTAACAGAGAAAAGTGATTTTGCATCCCACAAACTATAATGCTCTTGCTTTTTTATAATTGCAGAAAATGATCCATCAATAAATTTAGAAAACTTAAAATACCCATAAGAATAAGCATTATGAATTTGAGAATTTAAAACATCGTTGTTAGAAAAAAATAAAACCTGAAACAATGCCTCTAGTGTCTTCGTTTTACCAACGCCATTTGCGCCTATAAATGTATAAACGGACTGTCCGGGTTCTAGATCCAGATAAACCTTACCAACACCAGTTAGCCCTTCAAATTCAAGTTCATTACCTATCATGAGAACCTCCCTGAAACCTTGATTCTATAAGTCTATCGTTTCATCCCACATTGAGCAAAAGAATAAAAAAGCCCCAACAAAACGGGGCAAAACAAAATTCTTTCATGTTAACTATTCAACGCCGGGCGTTCGCTAATGGCGATGCGCTGCGGCGCGATAGCTTCCGGCACGTTACGGGTGAGGTCAATATTCAGCAGCCCGTTAGTGAACGTCGCGCCAGAAACTTCCATATGGTCTGCCAGGGTAAAGCTCAGGCTAAACGGCTGAGTGACAAGCCCCTGATGCAACCATTTGGTCTCGGTGTCTGGTTTTTCCGGTGACCCTTTAACGGTCAGGCGCGTACCCTCAAGCTGGATGTCGAGATCTTCCTGACGAAACCCGGCCAGCGCAAGCGTGATGCGGTAGTGGTTATCATCGCTTTTTTCGATGTTGTACGGCGGAAACGTCTGCTGTTCGGTTGCGCTTTGCAGCGCGTTAGCCAGTTTGTCAAAACCGATCCACTGACGCAGCAGGGGGGAAAAATCATAGTTACGCATACTAAATCTCCTTCTGAGAAGCGAGTTCGGCACAGTTTATTTTTGTGCGCAGTTGTACCTGCAAACCCTTACGGATTCGCATATGCTCCCTTTACGGCAAGCAATTTCAGGTGGGCCGCAGCCGCGACCCGCTTAATTAATTGATTTCGATACGACGCGGTTTTTTCTCTTCCGGAATCACACGTTCCAGCTCGATAAACAGCAGGCCGTTCACCAGGTTCGCGCCCTTGACGTGGATGTTCTCAGCCAGCTGGAACTTGCGTTCAAAGTTGCGCTCTGCGATGCCCTGGTAGAGGTAGGTTCGTTCTTTCTGCTCGCCCGCATGGGAGCCTTTCACCACCAGCAGATTGTCCTGCGCGGTGATCTCCAGTTCGCTCTCTGCGAAACCGGCGACAGCAATCGCAATGCGATAGTGGTTTTCGTCAACCAATTCAACGTTGTAAGGAGGATAGCCGTTGCTCTGGCTCTGGTTGTTTTCTAAGTGGTTGAACAGACGATCAAAACCAATGGCAGAACGGTATAGCGGAGAGAGATCGAAATTACGCATAGATAAAAACTCCTGGAATCAGCGAGAAAATGTAGCCTTCCACCATGGACAGGCTTCTGCTTCCCCGAACACCCATCAGGCGTGTCCGTTATCGGGTTACATTCTTAAAATGGGTCTGGATACGGCCTTTTCAAGCCTGTTGATGTGAGATTTTTTTGCACTTTGCTGGTTGTCGCATAGACTCAGGGGCACAGCACAAAGGGTTAAATTGCGATGGCGACCACAGTGCGGGAGTTTTGAGCTATCCATTTTGGACGCGCCTCGCTATAACCCTGAGTTGCAGGTCAATGCCGTGCTACTAATGATGACTGAGTGATGATGAGAAATGTTCTGATTAAGCTGGCGACGTTCAGCGGGGTTGTTTTACTTTGCGGGTGTTCGAGCGTGATGTCGCACACCGGCGGTAAAGAAGGAACATATCCGGGGACGCGCGCCAGTGCCGCCATGATCTCTGATGATGAGACAAACTGGGGTACCAAATCTCTGGCGATTCTTGATATGCCGTTTACGGCGGTTGCCGATACGCTTCTGCTGCCGTGGGATATGTTCCGCACCGACAGCTCAGTGCGTTCGCGCGTTGAGAAAAGCGAGCAGGAGACGCTGGCGACTAACTCCGTCATCCCGCCCGCAGAGATGACCCCGCGCTAATTCTGTGCGGTTTCCGTTAGCCACAGCTGGCGGAAACCGTCCTTCTCTTCCATCCACGCAACAAAACGTCCGTCCGGGGAAAACACCACAGCGTCAGCAGACGGCGGATTGCCGTGATCGGATGTCAAAAACGTCACCTCTCCGGTCTGCGCATCGCAGCAGGCAATGCGGCCTGCAAGCACAAATCCCAGCCCGTTGCCGGAAGGATGCCAGTTAAAGGCAGACTGAATATCGCTCTCAGCGTGGGTCAACTGACGCGGCTCACCGCCTTCAGTGGAGATAAGCCACAGCTGCACAATGCCGTTATCGTCCCGCATTAAAAACGCAATCTGCGTCCCCTGTGGATTGCTGCGCACCCAGTGGCGCGGCACGTTCACCAGCCCCGGATACGCCTTCTGATGGGTGAAGGTAAGGCGGCGTTGCATGACGCCCGCAGGCGGCGCGGGCATTGTATCCGGCGTCCCCTGCAACGGCGCATCGCCCGCCCGTTTCCAGCCCTGCTCGTCCTTGGGAAGGTCCACAATAAACAGTTCGGGCACTTTCTCGCCTTTCGCAGACACCGTATCGCCGATAAACGCCAGCCTGTCGTTGTCCACCCAGCCCTCTTCATAGGCGCGGTTGATCTCATCACTGCCCGGTTGCGGGTTCGGCGTTGTCCGGCTTACCAGCACGCTCCAGAAGGTGCCAGCATATTCCCGCGGATGGTTCCCCTGTGGATTTACCGGACCAAAAGGCGCCGCCACCCCGACGTTACGCAAATCCAGCTTCGGATCGCGCGCGTGCAGCACATGGTCGTTGTAGGTAAAGCTGACGAACTGCCCGTTCGGGCTAAAAACGTGAACGTGGCTGCCGCCACGCAGCGCCCCCGCCGTGTAAGGCGCGGTGATATCCATCGCATCAAGATTGCTCACCTGGCCGTTGTGCGCAATCACTCCCTGACGATGGTGAAAATCATACTGCCAGTCTGCATCCGGGTTTTTCGGGCCGTGGATAAAAACATATTTCTCCCCGGCAGGATGAACGGTCACCACGCCGACATGCGCGCCGTCAGTCGCACGGTAGATCACCTCAACCTCGCCCGTAATGACATTGACCCGCTCAATGGTTTTACCGGTAAACGACGCGCCGGACGGGCGGACATCATAGACAAGCCACTGGCTGTCTGGCGTCCAGATGTTGATGTTGGTGAGCTGGTGGTTGCGGGAAGCGAAGGTGATTTGTTTCATGAAAATACCCTGATGCGCGGTTATCGCATCAGGGTAAAACATCCGAAGGGATTAGCCTACTCGTTTCACGTCACCTACCAGCAGGATGTAGGAGAGCGCGCCGATCAGTGCCACGGCAGAGATATACACCAGAGCCGGACCAAAGCCGTAGTCCTGCGCCAGGTAACCGATGACCAGCGGCACGGTGATCCCGCCCAGGCCGCCAACGAAGTTGAATACGCCACCAGTCAGGCCAATCAGCCGCATCGGTGCCAGGGACGACACCAGCGACCAGGTGATGGAGGCAAAACCGTTCCCGAAGAACGCTACCGCCATCAGGGTCATGATCCACACTGGATCGTTGGTGTAGTTCGCTCCCATGATGCAGGTAGAGATCAGCAGTCCGCAGATAATCGGCGTTTTACGCGCAACGCCCAGTGAGAAACCTTTTTTCACCAGCTTATCCGCCAGCCAGCCCGAGAGCAGGACGCCGAAAAACGCCGCAAGGAAGGGTACGGTGGTCATAAAGCCCGCCTTCAGCGCGGTAATACCTTTTTCCTGGGTCAGATAGTTCGGGAACCAGGTGAGGAAGAACCACAGCGTGGAGGTCACCGCGAACTGGCCCAGATATACGCCCACCAGCTTACGGTGGAAGACCAGCTTCCAGTCCGCTCTGGTCAGCGGCTGGCGCGCCTCTTTTTTCACTGGCGCATCGCCATCCACCAGACCGCCGCCGTCGCGGATGTAGTCCAGTTCGGCTTTGGTGATGCTTTTGGTCAGACGCGGCGGCTGATAGACCTTAAACCAGATTAACGACCAGATAATGCCGATCCCGCCGGTGACGATGAACACCCAGTGCCAGCTCAGCAGCTCCTGGATCCAGATTAACAGCGGCGTCAGAAACGCCAGACCAACAAACTGCCCGGAGGTGTAAAAACCAACAGCGGAAGCGCGTTCGTGTTCAGGGAACCAGCTGGTCACCATGCGGTTGTTGGTCGGGAACGCGGGCGCTTCAAACACCCCGGTGATGGCGCGCAGGCCTATCAGCGACATCAGCCCGGTGGCGAAGCCCTGGAACAGGGTCGCCACGGACCAGCCCAAAATAGCGATAAAGTAGGTCAGACGTGACCCCACGCGGTCAAGGAACCAGCCGCCGGGGATCTGGCAGAGCGTATACAGCCAGGCAAACGCCGAGAAGACGTAGCCCATTTCCGCTTTGGTGATGCCAAACTCTTCCTGAATATGGGCCGAGGCCACAGCAAGGTTGGCGCGGTCTACATAGCAAATGACCACGGTAATAAAGATCATGATCAGCGTCAGGTAACGACGACGCCCGGTTTTTGCAGCAGTAACTGGAATATCCATCGCAATCTGTCTCCAGATTTTGGGCATAGCGAAGCCGCTCACCATGCCCTGTAATTTACAGAGGGTTATATTTTTTCTATGTACGTTTTTTTTGCCCGGTGGCGCTTCGCTTACCGGGCCTACGAGAGAGTAGGCCGGATAAGCGTAGCGCCATCCGGCGATTTACCACTCGGCTACGGAACCGTCTTCATGACGCCACAGTGGGTTACGCCAGTCCGGCGCACTTTTACTCAGCTCAATGACTTTGGCTTCGTCGATCTCCACGCCAAGGCCCGGCTTCGTTAACGGTTTAAAGAAACCGCCTTCCATGCTGAAGTCTTCCTTGTTTTTCACAAAGTCGAGCAGCTCCGCGCCCTTGTTATAGTGAATGCCCATGCTTTGTTCCTGGAACACTGCATTACGGGAGACGAAGTCCACATGCAGACAGGCTGCCAGCGCAATCGGCCCAAGCGGACAGTGCGGCGCCAGCGCCACATCGTAGGCTTCTGCCATGCCGGCAATTTTGTAGCATTCGGTGATGCCACCCGCGTGGGAGAGGTCCGGTTGCAGGATCGCAATGCCGCCCGCTTCCAGCACGCGCTTAAACTCGAAGCGCGAGAACATACGCTCCCCCGCCGCGATGGGAATGTGCGTCTGTTCAGCCAGTTTTGGATAGTATTCCGCCTGCTCGGCCAGAACAGGCTCTTCAATAAACAGCGGGCGATACGGCTCCAGCTCTTTAATCAGCACTTTGGCCATTGGCGCGCTGACGCGGCCGTGGAAATCCAGGCCAAACTCAATCTCGTTGCCGAAAGCCTCGCGGATTTGCGCCACGGTGTTCACCGCCCGGTCTACCGCGCGCGAGTTGTCGATAACGCCCATCTCTTCGCAGCCGTTGAGTTTGAAGGTGTCAAAACCGATGTTGCGCAGCTGCCGGATACCGTCGATCACTTCCGCAGGGCGGTCACCGCCCACCCAGCTGTAGGCTTTGATTTTGTCTCGCACCAGGCCGCCCATTAATTGCCAGACCGGGGCATTCAGCACTTTGCCTTTGATATCCCACAGCGCCTGATCGATACCGGCGATGGCGCTCATCAGGATCGGACCGCCACGGTAAAATCCCGCCCGGTACATGACCTGCCACAGGTCGTTGATGCGCGCCGGATCCTGGCCAATCAGGTATTCACCCAGCTCGTGAACCGCGGCTTCAACCGTACGCGCACGGCCTTCAATCACCGGCTCGCCCCAGCCAACCACGCCTTCGTCGGTTTCGATTTTCAGGAACATCCAACGCGGGGGTAAACGGTACGTGGTAAGTTTGGTTATTTTCATTGCACTGCCTCTCGATACGCTTTCACAAATGCTGCCGCCTGCTGTGCGGTACGCTCAACGGGCTGTCCGGCACGATAGAGATCGCTGCCCAGCCCCGCGCCCGCACAACCTGCTTTTATCCACTGCACCAGGTTTTCCGGCGTGACGCCGCCCACGGCAAAGACCGGCACGCTGGCGGGTAAGACCGCTTTCAGCGCTTTGATGTAATCCGGACCAAAGGCCGACGACGGGAAAATTTTGAGAGACTGTGCGCCCGCATCGAGGGCGGAAAAGGCTTCTGTGGCCGTGGCGCAGCCCGGACATACGGTCATGCCGTAATCCACCGCCCGGCGGATCACCTCGGGGTTGATATTCGGTGTGACGATAAGCTTGCAGCCCATCTTCGCCAGCTCATCCACCTGCTCCGGCTGTAATACGGTACCAGCGCCAATCAGCGCCTTATCACCGAACGCCTTAACAACTGCCGGAATGCTTTTTTCCCATTCCGGGGAGTTGAGCGGGATTTCCACCGCGTCGAACCCGGCGTCGATCACCGCGCCAACGTGCGCTAAGGCCTCACCGGGCGTGATACCGCGCAAAATCGCGATCAGGGGAAGTTCAGTTTGCCACTGCATGAGCGATGCTCCTTATGCCTGCCTGAAATGCCGTGTCGCCTTCCACCGCAGCAACATCCCGTCCGATAGCGTGGAACGCCTGGCGGTAACGAGACGTCAGCGATGAACCCGCGACGAGCGTGATGGCCTGCTGCCCGGCGAATGCGTCGCTCAGGGTGGCGACTTCGGCGCCAATCAGCAGGCCGGACAGAAATTCGCTGACCTGCTCGCGCGGAAGATTTCCCAGCACGTGCGAGGCGCGAACCTCAAAAAGTTGCGGCAAAACGGCAGGGGATGCGATCCCGCGCTCAAGCCCGGCGGCAAACGCTTCCGGCGAAGGGGTTTGCTCCGGCAAACCGGCCCCCACCAGCGAATGCTTAAGCAGCAAGTGGTGCAGTTCGCCGGTCATCACCGTGCGGAAATCATGAATTTGCTCAGCATCCGCCTGGACCCATTTGCAGTGCGTCCCGGGCATGACGTAGACAGAAGAAGGAGAAAGGGTGCGCGCCCCGAGCAGCTGCGTCTCTTCGCCGCGCATCACGTTATGGTTATCGTCGCGAGAGACGCATAAACCGGGAATAATCCAGACATTGTCGCCAACGGACGTTAACTGCTCGCCAACGGCGGTGAAATGCACCGGAACCGACAGGTAAGGCGCAACCTTCCAGCCCACGTTACTGCCGACCATTCCGGCCATCACCACTGGCGTAGTACCGTCGCGCCAGTTTTGTGTCACCTCTGCTAACACCGCTTCGGGGGATTTACCGTTCAGGCGCGTCACACCTGCTTCTGATTGCCTGCTTTCCAGACACTGCTCCCCCTGGTAGAGCCAGGCGCGCAGATTGGTCGATCCCCAGTCAATTGCGATGTAGCGTGATGTCATGTGATTTCCTTCAACCTTCGTGTCGAGCTGGCGATCATGGTCAGCGCCGCCTGCTCTGCCGCATCGCCGTCCTGATGCCGTATCGCATCGAACAGCGCTTTATGTTCCTGAAGCGTTTTCGGCATGTTGGCCTCATCGCCCATCCAGGTACT
>PPYE01257357.1_pt1 | contig 15660 bp, 14 predicted proteins | sample 1559881 | NCBI WGS metagenome assembly PPYE01 (sample SAMN08240022, study PRJNA423297) | Human gut metagenome, whole genome shotgun sequencing project. | reverse complement strand
GGAGGTTGGCGTGGGCATACGCTTTACAGCACGTATTCGTAGTGGGGCCGGTTTATAAACGCAGCCAAAAGCCGGGAATAACGGCGCCCGAAACCGAAATCCTGTAAAATGAACCGGATATTGTTGCTTTGCCGCTGCAGAAGAAATGCAGGCCGTATAGATTGTAATTCCTTCGAATGTGCGGGAGATTTGTATGTCGCAGGACGGATCTATGATCGAGATAGGCTCTTCGTTTGTGCGGGGTTTTCGGAAATTCAATGTAGAGCGATCCGCTATTTTAAGTAATCCGGCTCTTCGGGACGGAAGTGATTCGTGATATGGTTCGGGAGCGGAATGTCACTTGGGAAATACAGGAGCGATAATCGGCAAAACGGGATGGGACGGAGTTCAGATCCGAATGCGATTTTTGGAGGGTTGAAATAGTCCCAAACGATAAACAACGAAGTTTTTGCGTATGCGGCGAAGGGATCAGGGGTTTCCTCTGTCGTAGTATCGCACTGTCCTATCAATATCTATAGAGTATTGTATTGCCGGCGGAATTCGTCTGTACTACACTTTTGCTTCCTGCGGATGGATTTCCCTGACTATTCGGCCTCCTTGGAGGCGGCGCTTGGGTTAAGGACTGCGATACCGATCGTGTTGCCGGTAGGGATCGTGCTCCGGGGGAGGGGTGAGTCAAGAACTGGATGCCGGTCTGGAAACGTGTACCCGGTGGAACGGATTACTTCCGTTCGTTTCCGATGTTATGCTTTAAGGCCCGGAGCTGTGCTTGCATGCGGTGAGGACCTTGGTTCGCGGATGAAATCGCGGGTACGGGATCCCGAATGTTCTGTCGCTGCGGTTGGATCCCATATTTCAGCCGAAGATAATGGTTGGAGTTATATGAGGTCCGGATCGTTTTCGCAGACAGGGACGGATTCGTCGTAGAATTGTTGGTGTCTTCCTGCTGTGGGAATAACGGGCGGTTTCCTGGGCGCTTGATTGGTCGGTGTCGTGGTGAGGAAGTGGAGTGCCGGGAGCATGGTTTCGCAAGATAATAACCATGTTAGCTCGATCCGGTGAAGCCGGCTTCATTTGAATTCGGGGTTCTCTAAATCCGGCTTGTCAGTAGGCGCAGGGGCGCTGTATGCGGAGTGATTTCGGTCCATTGCGTCGATGCGGGCAACAACCAGGTTTCGCCCTGCCGGACATCGATTCGATTGCCTTCGTTGTCGGTCAATGAACCACTCCCCTGAAGCAGAACTATTGCCACGAAAGAGTCCGTTGCCGACCAGTCGCAGCGTGTTCGTGCGGTCAGGGTATATAGCGACGTAGTAAAGTAAGGCGTGGTGACAAGCCGGACTTCCTGATTGTTCTCCGGAGCGTACGTTATGCGGCTGTTTTCGGAAGATTCGAAATCGATCGCTTCGCGTGCCAATTCGGTATGCAACTCCCGGGAATTGCCCGCTGCATCCCGCCGGTCGAAATCGTAGATCCGGTAGGTGATGTCCGAACTTTGCTGGATCTCGACGATGAAGGACCCCTTTCCGATGCTGTGCACCCGTCCTGCCGGCAGATAAAAGACGTCGCCCGATGCGATTGCCTGGCGATTCAAAACGTCGGTCAATGTATTGTCGGCAACGCGACGTTCGTACTCCGCCGGTGCGATCGGACGGGAGAATCCGGTCAGTAACGAAGCGCCCGGTTCCGCTTCCAGCACGTACCACATCTCGCATTTCCCGCTTTTCCCGTGGCGCTTTCGTGCCAGTTCGTCGTCCGGGTGTACCTGGATCGAAAGATCTTCCCGGGCATCTATGAATTTTACCAACAAGGGAAATTCCTGCCCGAAACGGGCATAGTTGGCTTTGCCCAGAAGTTCTGCGCCGAAGCGTCCGATCAGCTCGGACAGGGTGCTTCCGGCCCACGGCCCTTCCGCCACCACCGATTCCGAACCGGGCATGCCGGAAAGTTCCCAGCTTTCGCCTACACGGGAGAGCCCGGATGCGAGTTCCTTGTAGGGGATGATGCGTTCGCCGCCCCAGAGGGTCTGCTTCAGAATCGGATGAAATTTGAGGGGACGCAATGCTTCAGGTCTTAATTTGTTCCTACAAATATACTATTTTTCGGCAAGCAAAAGCTTTCTGCGACGAGAAAATGAGACGGGAAGCCGGTGTATTTGCAACCGGGTTGCAAGGAAAATGCACTATATTTGACACCAAAGAAGAATAAAAGCATTATGAAAAGTCAAACGAATGGTCGCGGCTGCGCCGCTTGCGATGCAGGTCCTGACCATGACCATCATTCGCAAAGCTATTGGAGCCCCGTTGCGTCGGCCGTGTTGTTTGCGGCGGGACTCGTCATGCAATATACCGGTGTCGAATTTTTCGCATCTCCCGCAGTACGGTTCTGCTGGTACCTCGCGGCTTATTTTCCGGTAGGGCTTCCTGTGCTCCGGGAGGCATGGAACGGTATGCGGCAGCGGGATTTCTTTACGGAATATACGCTGATGAGCCTCGCTGCCATCGGTGCTTTCTATATCGGAGAGTATCCCGAGGGGGTTGCCGTGATGTTGTTCTATTCGATCGGAGAGGCGTTGCAGGAGCGTGCCGTGGAGCGGGCGCGGCGGAATATTCGTGCGCTCGTCGATATCCGGCCCGAACAGGCGAACGTTTTGGTGGAAGGGAAACCGGTGGCTATGCCCGCTGCGCAGGTCGTGCCGGGCCGGACGATCGAGGTGCTTCCGGGGGGACGTGTCCCTCTGGACGGCGTTTTGCTGTCCGAGGCGGCCCCGTTCAATACGGCGGCGCTGACCGGAGAGAGTACGCCGCGGACGATCCGTAAGGGAGAAGAGGTGTTGGCGGGTATGATCTCTTCGCTGCAGCCGGTCCGGATCGAAGTGACGCGCCCGTATGGGGAGAGCGCCCTTTCGCGGATTCTCTCCATGGTCGAAGAGGCTGCGGCGCGCAAGGCTCCCGCCGAATTGTTCATCCGCCGTTTCGCCCGGATTTATACTCCCGTAGTGACGGGATTGGCCGTGCTGATCGTCGCTTTGCCCGGATTGTGGTCGCTCCTGCACGGAGGCTTCGCCTATTCGTTCGACGAATGGTTGTCCCGGGCTTTGGTATTTCTGGTGGCCTCTTGTCCTTGTGCGCTGGTTATCAGTATTCCGCTGGGCTATTTCAGCGGTATCGGCGTTGCTTCGAAGGCCGGCGTGCTCTTTAAGGGCGGTAGCTATTTGGATGCCATTGCGCGGGTCAATACCGTGGTTTTCGACAAGACCGGCACGCTGACCGAAGGTTTGTTCGAAGTCCGGGAGGTGCATGTTGCTCCGGGCGTGAATTCCGGGGAGCTGCTCGGATGGGTCGCTTCGGCCGAACGGACCAGTATACACCCGGTGGCCCGGGCAGTCGTGCAGTATGCCGAGAGGGAGGGTGTTGCTCTTCTCGCTTCGGAGGGCGCAGTTGAAATCGCCGGACACGGCATTCGGGCCGAATTCGACGGGAAACAGTTGCTGGTGGGCAATACGCGTCTGATGGCTCGCTTCGGCGTGGAATATCCGTCGGAGGTCGATGCGATTCCCGAGACGATCGTCGTATGTGCGCTCGACGGCCGGTATGCGGGCTATCTCGTGATTGCGGACAAGCCCAAGGAGGATGCCGCGCGTGCCGTGGCGGAATTGAAGTCGCTCGGAATCGAGGATATTCGGATTTTGTCGGGCGACCGGGAGGCGCTGGTGGCGAATTTGGGCCGCAGGCTGGGCGTTTCCGAGGCCCGGGGGGATCTCCTGCCCGAAGGTAAGATGGAGATACTCGAGGCGCTGCGCGGAGAGCCCGGCAAAGTCACGGCTTTCGTCGGCGACGGATTCAACGACGCTCCGGCTCTCGCAACGAGCGATGTCGGGGTGGCGATGGGGGCTTTGGGTAGCGATGCAGCCATCGAAACGGCCGACGTGGTGATCCAGTCCGACCAACCTTCGCGTCTGCCTGCGGCGATCCGTATCGGACGTCTTACGCACCGCATCGTGCGGCAGAATATCCTGCTGGCGATCGGGGTGAAGGTTGTCGTGCTGACGTTGGGCGCACTCGGCATCGCAACCATGTGGGAAGCGGTCTTCGCCGATGTAGGCGTCACTCTGCTTGCGGTTCTGAATGCCGTGAGGGCTTCCAATCGTCGTTTTTAATGCGTATCTTGCACCTATGAACGAAAACGAATACATTTCCCGCCTCAAGGCCCGCGATATCCGTCCTACGGCGCTGCGGCTGTTGATTCTGCGTACGATGGCCGGATTCGACCGGGCTTTCAGCCTCGCGGATCTCGAAGAGGAGCTCGATACGGTGGATAAATCGACTCTTTTCCGTACGCTCACTCTTTTTCTGGCGCATCACTTGGTGCACGGCATCGACGACGGCACCGGTTCGCTCAAATATGCGCTTTGCAGCAGCGATTGCGATTGTGAAATCGACGACCTGCATACCCATTTCTATTGCACGCATTGCCGGCGTACCTTTTGCCTGCGAGGGGTGGCTGTTCCGCAGGTGGGTCTGCCGGACGGATTTTCGGCCGAAACGATCAATTTCGTTATCAAGGGGATCTGCGCCGACTGTTCGGGGCGGAACTGACAGGATGGATCGAGGCGGCTTGTCTGAACGACGAAGCCCCGTCCGCCCCGGTCGGAAACGGTCAATTAAAGGTCCGGGAATTTCCGGAGGCTCCTTTTCCGCAGCGGATGTCAGCAGGTGGCGAGCCAGTTGCGGATCAGCGCCGGGCCGCAATTCGAAATGCAGGATTCGGGGTGGAATTGCACGCCGTGTATCGGCAGGTTCCGATGATAAAAGGACATGATGTGTCCCGCTTCATCGTGCGAACTTGCGATCAGCTCTTCGGGCATCGAGTCCGGATCGACGACCCACGAATGGTAGCGTCCTACGATCAGGGGCGGAGCGATTTTCTGCAGCAGCAGATCGCCCGCATCGGTTACGGTCAGCGTCGTCGGATGTCCGTGCAGCGGGGCCGACAGTTGTCGCAGTTCGGCTCCGAACGCCCGGGCGAGCGCCTGATGTCCCAGACAGATCCCCAGCACGGGGATTCGCTGCCGCACGATCTGTCCGATCGCCGCCATAAGGTCGCCGGCCTCTTCCGGGATTCCGGGACCCGGGGATAGGAGTATCCCGTCGTAATCGCCGAATTTTTCGAAGTCGATCCGGTCGTTGAGTTGTATCGTAATATTCACCGGTTCGGACGATTCCCGAAGCAGTTGTACGGCGTTGTGGACGAACGAGTCGTAATTATCGATTACCAGTATCTTTTTCACGGCTACAAAAGTAACCTTTTTTATACCTTTGCGGAATAAAAATCGTCAGAATGGAAGCTCAGCTTGTCCGAAAAGCCGTGAATCGTTGTGCCGCGCAGGGAAAACCGTTCCTTTTCGGGGTCGATTTCGAATTGAGGGAGGGATTTTTCGTGGAGAATCCGCTCGTCTGCCGGCAGATTCCGTTTGCCTGCGGAGAGATTACCAATGTGCCGGATAGCTTCTCCGGGGAGGTGGAAATTATGCCCTGCCTGGAGATTCTGCATACCGATCGGGAGGCGTATCTTCGCCGGTTCGCCGTCATTCGCCGGGGGTTGCTTCGCGGGGACAGTTTTCTGACCAACCTGACCGAGCGGACTCCGATCCGAACGAACCTTACTCTCGAGGAGATCTTCCGCCGCAGCCGTGCCCGTTACAAACTGTTGCTGCCGGGGCGTCTGGTCTGTTTCTCTCCCGAGTGTTTCGTCCGCATTACGGACGGGGTGATCCGCTCCTACCCGATGAAAGGAACGATCGACGCTGCGTTGCCCGATGCCGAGGCCCGGTTGCTGGAGGATTACAAGGAGCGTTGCGAACATTACACCATCGTCGATCTGATTCGCAACGACCTGAACCGGATTGCCGATCGTGTGCGTGTCGAGCGTTTCCGTTACGTCGAGAAGATCGCTACCCTGCGGGGCGAAATCTTGCAGACGAGCTCCGAAATCGCCGGCGACCTGCGGTCGGGATGGCGGCAGGAACTGGGCGACCTGCTTTTCAGCCTGCTGCCTGCCGGCTCGATTTCGGGGGCTCCGAAACCCGCGACCCTGCGGTTGATCCGCGATGCCGAGCAGTGCCCCCGGGGATATTATACGGGGGTATTCGGCTATTTCGACGGTCGCGATCTGGACAGCGCGGTGATGATCCGCTATATCGAATGCGAGAACGGGCTGTTCTATTTCCGCAGCGGCGGCGGCATCACCGTGCACAGCGCCCCCCAGCAGGAGTACGACGAGGTCGTTACCAAAATTTACCTGCCGATTCCCTGATTGCGATGGATGAGTTGCTTTTCATAGAAACCATTCGGGTCGAGGACGGAACTTTCGTTCGTCCCGAACTTCATTTGCAGCGTATGCGGCAGACGGTCCGCGAAGCGTACGGCGTCGCCTCCGGTTTCGATTTGGCGGACGGTTCGATTCCGCTTCAGCATCGGAAGGGAACGGTGAAGTGCCGGATCGTTTACGGCCGGTCGCTGTCGGAGATTTCGTTTGCGCCGTATGTTCCCCGCGAGATTCGCTCCCTGCGGCTGGTCGCTGCGGACGACGAATTGGATTACCACTTGAAGTATGCGGATCGTAGCGCCCTTGCCCGTCTTTTGCAGCGTCGGGACGATTGCGACGAGATCCTGATCGTGCGCGACGGGGCGATTACCGATACCAGTTACAGCAACGTGGCGTTTTTCGACGGACGGAAATACGTTACGCCGGATACTTTCCTGCTCAACGGCATGCGGAGGCAGTACTTGCTCGGTACGGGAGTTTTAACCGAATGCCGCATTACGCCTTCCGACCTGGGCGGTTTCGAGCGGGTCGTGCTCATCAATGCCATGTTGGGAATCGAGGACGACCTCGCCGTTCCGATCGAACGGATTCGGGGATTATAACCGAAGGTAAGTGGCATAATCGCAGGGTTGCGGACCCTGCGTTTTTTATCGATCAAATCCGGCCTTTGGGGGATTCAGCGGTATGTCAGCTTTGTCGTTCGTAATAGGCGATCCGGTCGCAACAGACTTTTTCCGTGATGTCGCGCATGAGTTCGAGGCGCGGGATCAAGGCGTCGATGTCGGTCTTGGTAACGACGAAATCCTTGTTGTAGCGGGCTTGTACATAGGCATCCTGTAACAGATTGAACAGGCGCCGCTCCTCCTCCGTATTTCGAGGGAAAACCGATACCAGTTGCAGCGTGTGCGTCTTGCAGCGATCCATCAGAATTTCCAGCGCATGATCTTTATAGCCGTAAAGGATATATACCAGCGGAATGGTACGCAGGTAATTTTCCGCAGCTTGATGTAGATGGAAAGAGGCCATTTTATATTTCTGCAACCCGGCATAGTAACGTGCTCCTAACAGAAAATCGCTGGCGAACTGGAATTTTTCGCTGAAATAGTCGCGGGCGATTTGCGCGATTTCCGCATAGTTCAATTTTCGGCATCGCGCCAGTTTGAACTCCTGCGAGGAGTAGAGCATGATTCCCTGCTTTTTGATTTCATGGTAGAAGTATTGTCCCAGTTCGAGGTTTTTATTCAGCCGGGAAATACTTTCGTTGATGAATTGCGGCCGGGTGTAAAATTCGCTTTGTTTGTTTTCGAAAAACCGTTCGGTGATGCGGGCGTAAACGTCGTATTCCTTCAGGCCGAGCCTTCGGCGCGTGACGATCAAAATGTCGTAGTCGCTCATGAAAAAGGTCGTCACCCCGTAATCCCGCCGACGGTCGCAATCGACGTACATATCCCGGGCGTAACTGCCGTAAAGAATAATCATTACGCAATCTTTTATTTCGTTTCGGATGATCTCCACAAGTTGATGCAGATCACGTCTTTTTTCCGCAGGCAGGAAGTTGATCGAACTTTTCATGCATACAAAGTTAGCAAGAAAATTGAAACGCCTAATTTTTACAATGAAATTAAAATACTATATTTGTGCGTAGTATTTTCGCGCGATGACGTTTGTTGTAGTGGGGCGGCGTGTGTCGTCCGGGAACAAATAAGCAGTTTGGATGCAATGCGGAAATACGGTAGTTCGGCGTAGCCGACAGACATAAAAGGGTACACAACTCTTATGCCTACCGTAAAATTGGGAATTTACAGTAATCAGGTGTAGCAGTTGTCTGTCCTTGTTATGCCCTGCTCGTTTCGACGGGAGGGGCAGGCAAGGGCGCAGGACAATCGACTGATTACGGGCTCCCAATGCCTTCGGTAGTAGATTGACACCGCGCCTTCTTTTCATTTTATATGCGAGAAGGTGCAAAATCCGATCCATAACATTTTATGTCCGGGGCCCAACAATTCCTGATATAGATTGATACATCCAAAGAAGCTGTAAATCAGAAAGTAAGAATTGCTCCTACGGAATAAGTAATTTTTGGTTGGTATGAAAAAAACGGATTATTCTTCCTGGAGAAGATTGGAGCGCGTGATTGAATCTTCTGGATTGACAATCAATTCATTCGCCAGATATGTCGGGTTGCCGCGAGGCGAAAATCTTTATCAGATCAAGCGGGGAAATTATGGAGTAAGCCTTGGTGTGGCTAAAAAGATCCATGCGAAATTTCCGCAGTATCCGATTTCCTGGTTGATGCACGGTGAAGCCGAATCCGCTGCTACGCCGGAAGGCGATGCTTTTGTCGTTCGGATTCCTGTATATCGGGACTCTTCCGTGGCGGAGTTTCCGCCCAAGGAGGTTCCAGAACGGTATCTGCTTCTTTCTGCCGAAGAGGCTCGGGGGGCTCAAATTGCATTATGCACGGACGATCAATTCGGAACGGTTTTGCAGCATTGGCTCGTGTTGCTGCGGGAGCCGGACGGAGAAGTTATAAACGGGAGAGTTTATTTCGTTATGACGGAGTGTTTCTATCTGTTTTGTTCCGTCTATCGTATCGAGGGGGATCCTGCTCGTCTGCGGTTGAAATCTTTGTTTGCAACTGCAGACGACGACCTGGAGGTCCGATGCGAAGAGATTTGTGTGATGTGGCCGGTTTGTGGGGCTATTTGCGGATTAAAATAGATTTGTAGTATACGGGTTTCCGAAGAATAGTGTTGTTTTTTGTCGGAATAGTCTTATCATAATGTAAATAGGAAGGTGTTTCAGAAGTGAATTTATGCTGAAAAAAATTAAATTCGCTCTTTCCGAAGGGATTTTGCATAATAAGAAAACACTGATTGCCGAACCTGGAAAAGAATAAGGCGATCGCTTTATTCTCTTATTTGTCAATCGAATATAAAAATAAAAAAGGATGGATTCGAAAAATCCATCCTTTTGAAAGTTGCTTTGTGCGGATAAAGGTGCTTCCGCACGAATGTAAGCCCGATGTATATCAACGAATTGCGACGGTTTTTCGGCTTCTGTCCCCGCATCGCCTACCGTCATTCTGCACGGTCTTGCGCCCGCCTGCCCGTTTCGCCTGCGCGGCCGCCGTATCTCCTTGCATGACAGTACAAAGATAGCGATTTCGGACGAGAAATCCAAATGCCGGAAAATTTTGAGATGCAAATAGATTATACGGTCAGATCGTGTTGTTTGAATTATATATTTTTTATATTTATGTGTGTTAAATTGATTGGTTGAATCGAAATAAATATATCAGCTATGAAGAAATTCGAATATAAATCTTTTACTTTCGCTTATATGGAGAACGATTCTATTGCGGGATCCGACATTAAAGTGTTGAATAAATTGGGGGCTCAAGGTTGGGAGGTGATAGCGATAGCTCCTGTGAAACAGTGGAAACAAGTTGGGCATCCCGAAAACTTAGTGGCTATTTTAAAACGAGAAATAGAAAAATAAACATTATGTATCTGCATGAAGCGATGGAAAAACTATTTCGCCAAGTCGGACGATCAATGACGACAAAAGAAATAGCGGAAAAATTGAATGAAAATAAATGGTATCGAAAAGCAGACGGTTCGCTAATAACTCCGTATCAAATTTATGGGAGAGCTAAGGGGTACCCAGAGCTTTTTTATTGTGAAGGTTCGACAATTTCTCTCAAGGGGAGTACAACAAGAAAAATTGCTTTTGAGAGAACTTCCAAGCAACATGTTCGCATATCTCAAAATACAGTAAAAGATTCTGTTTTGGTTGAGAAAATGTTGATGAACAAACAGAACTTTAAATCTGCCAAAGATGTTGACGGGTTTGTTCCCCAAGCGTCTGGTTTATACTGTATACGCATTAAAAATGTACATTTGCTTCCGGAGCCGTTTGGTACTATTCTTTTGGAGAGGGGGCATGACATTCTTTATATTGGTATTGCCTCTGAGAATCTGTACAATCGGTTCCTGAATCAAGAACTTCGGGCAAAGGGCCACGGAACGTTTTTTAGAAGTATGGGGGCTGTTCTTGGGTACAAGCCCCCGAAAGGATCGTTGATTGAGAAGCGCAATAAGAAAAATTATAAATTCTCGAAAACCGATGAATTGAAAATAATCGGATGGATCAACGAGAATTTGATGGTAAATTGGGTAGAATCCGCCGGAGATCTCGATAGCTTGGAAACCAGCCTAATCGTCAAATATCTACCATTGCTTAATCTTTCGAAAAATCCAGCTGCGCTTCAAATTTTGTCGTATTTGCGAAAAGAATGTGTCGAAATCGCGAATAGAAATTAGGAATTGGAGGTATAATTTAATTGCATTGGGAAATATCCCGATGCTTCGGGTTTATTCGTATCTTTGTTTCTATGGACAACGGGGAGATCATCATTTACCGGACGGCCGACGGCGAGACCCGTCTGGAAGTCCGCATGGAGAGCGACAGCGTATGGCTGACGCAGGCGCAGATGGCGGAGTTGTTTCAGACGACCCCGCAGAATATTACAATGCACACGAACCACGTATTTCGAGAGGGCGAATTGGAAAAGGAGGCAACTTGTAAGAGATCCTTACAAGTTCGCCAAGAGGGTACGCGCACGATTCGCCGTATACAGAATATCTACAACCTTGACGTGATTATCTCTGTCGGCTACCGTGTCAAGTCGCCGCGCGGCACGCAGTTTCGCATCTGGGCGAACAAGGTGCTGAAAGAGTACCTTATAAAGGGTTATGCCGTCAATAATCAAGCGAAAGCCGAGCAGTTGGAGGAGCTGAAAAAGACCGTCCGCCTGCTCTCCAATGTCTTGGCTGCGAAGGAGGTTACGAAATCCGAGGCGGTCGGGCTGCTGCGCGTGATTACGGACTATACTTATGGCCTCGATACGCTCGACCGCTACGATTATCAGCAGTTGGAGGTATCGGCCACTACGTCTGAGGAGCCGTTCCGCGCGACCTATGAGAATGCGATGGCGGCGTTGCAGGTGTTGCGCGACAAGTTCGGCGGCAGCGCCCTGTTCGCCCGCGAGAAGGACGAGTCGTTCAAGAGCACGATGGGCGCGATTTACCAGACCTTCGGCGGCCGCGACCTCTACCCGAGCGTCGAGGAGAAAGCGGCCAACCTGCTCTACCTGACGGTCAAGAACCACTCGTTCAGCGACGGCAACAAACGCATCGCGGCGTTCCTGTTCCTCTGGTTCTTGGAGAACAACCGCATCCTCTACCGTCCCGACGGCTCGCGTCTCTTGGATAACAACACGTTGGTGGCCCTGACGCTGATGATCGCAGAGAGCCGCACCGAGGAGAAGGACGTGATGACGAAGGTGGTGGTGAATCTGATCAATAAGAATAATTAGAAGGATTTTGTATCTTTACATAAAATTATTGCATAATGGCAACCATGAACACGGCCGATATCGGCTTTGAGAGGGAAATATGGAAGGCCGCGGACAAGATGCGCGGCAATATCGACGCATCGGAGTACAAGTCCGTTGTGTTGGGGCTTATTTTCCTGAAATATATTTCCGATAAGTTCGAAACGAAATACCGGCAGCTTGTCGCCGAGGGCGAAGGATTCGAGGAGGACAAGGACGAATATACGGCCGAAAATATCTTCTATGTCCCGACCGAAGCCCGCTGGGAGCGGATTGCGGCCGAGGCGCACACGCCCGAAATAGGCCAGGTGATAGACAATGCGATGCGGGCGATCGAGAAGGAGAATAAGCGATTGAAAGATATTCTCCCGAAGAATTTCGCTCGTCCCGAACTCGACAAGCGCCGGTTGGGCGATGTGGTTGATCTGTTCACGAATATCCGGATGCACGAACATGGCGACTCGAAAGATATTCTGGGACGCGCCTATGAGTATTGTCTTTCGAAATTTGCCGAGGCGGAAGGGAAACTCGCCGGCGAATTCTATACGCCCGCCTGTATTGTCAAAACGCTCCTTATGCTTCTACCATAAAAGTCTTAATAAATCGAGCGAGCGTATTTCTATCCACTTTACAAATTTTAGCGATTTTGCGTTGTGAAACTTCAGCTTTCAATAGTTCTTGTATGAGAATCCTCTTATCGTGGAGTTTGTACTTCTCTGGAGCACTTTTTTCCCTTTAGGACGTCCTAATATTACCCCTTCTATTTTCTTTCGTGCTAAGGCTTCTTTTGTTCGTTGGCTAATAAGGTTACGTTCAATCTCTGCTGACAGTCCAAAAGCAAAAGCCAACACTTTACTTTGAATGTCCTCTCCTAACTTATAGTTGTCTTTGATAGTCCAAACCCTACATTCCTTGCTCATGCAAATATTCAGAATTTCCATTATCATAAAGAGATTACGACCCAATCTGGACAATTCAGCGCAGATAATCAAATCATCTTTCTGTACCTTATTGAGCAATTTTCCGAGTTCACGTTTGTTATAGGCTTTTGTTCCACTAATGGTTTCCTCTATCCAACCATCAATTTTTATGTTTTGATTGTCGCAGAAATTCTTGATTTCAAAACGTTGGTTTTCTACTGTCTGCTTATCACTGCTTACTCTAATGTATCCGTATATCATATGTCTAATTATAAATGTTTATAGATATATAATATGGATAGTTTTTCTATAGAAACCTAAGAGAGCGTTGATTTTACATTTAATTCTTTGCCATTTCGTTTTTAATGAACTTTCAATTTCCATTAGTCGTAAAGACCGTGAAAAATGTTTAGCCCCCACACTCTTACATCAGAAACCGGATAGTTCAATGGGCTTTTGAGCCCCCGCATTCGTAATGATGGCTCACGATGTAGTGATGTTGTTTAATTAAAGTTTCAGACTATGACCTACGTTGGAATCGATGTCAGCAAGGCGACCTTTGTTGTCGCTTATTCGTCCGCCAAGACCGGCAGGACAAAAACATTCAAGAACCACGGTTAAGGGTGTCCATGAGTTCATCCAAACCATTTCAGTAGCAGAGCACCATTGAGTATTAGAAGCCACAGGCAATTACAGTGCGTTGCTCGTCTATCTGCTTTCCGAAGCAGGGATAACCGTCAGCCTTGAGAATCCGCTGAAGATAAAGAACTTCGCCCGTGCCATGCTCTCCGTCACCAAGACGGACGAGATAGATGCCCGTCTGATAGCCCTGTACGGGGAGAGGATGCAGCCGGATCCTTATAAGCTCCGCAGTGACTCAATCCTCGTACTGAAGCAGAAACGAACGGTACTACGCCAGCTAAAGAAGCAACTTGTGGCAACACGCAACCTTAAAGGCTCGATGGAGTTCTTTCTTCTTTTGACCCTGAATGCAAGAAAACCATCGAAAAGACGATTGCTTTCCTCGAGAAGCAAATCAAGGCAATGGAAGAGAATATCACTTCCTTGGCGTAAGGCGAGTACAGGAAACAGATGGACTTGCTCACCTCCATCAAAGGCATCGGTGTTACACTGGCAGCCGCGCTTATCGTGGCCACAGGCGGGTTCACCTATTTTGATAATGCCAAGCAACTGACCCGTTATCTGGGCCTGTCACCTATTTACCAACAGTTCGGTACGTCAGTCAATGTCGCGGCAACCTTAGATTTGCAGCATCAAAATATTTATCTTTGAATTGATATTGAAAGGAAAGCAAAAGGAAAACCATCAGCGGCAATAGAAGTCAAGTCTAAGTCCCTATTCGGTCCTTTTGCTCCTTCCTTGAACTCAAACCCATATAAGAATTTCAGTAAACCTGTTTAAGGTTATTAGGTCAAGTTCAGGTCCTTTCTTTTTTGTTTAATGTTCAAAAACAAAAGTATGAAAGTTTTTTATTTAGGAGTTGATGTGAGTAAGAAAAAATTGGATTTATGTTTAAGGAGTAACGGTAAGGACATCCTTTATGATGTTATTCCTAATGATCTATCCTCTATTAAATCTTGGTTAACAAGAACGTTTGAGAAATTTTTCCTCTCTGAGGACAGTTTGGTTGTCTGTGCGGAACATACAGGGCAATATACCTATCCTTTGGTCTGTGCAACAAAAAGTATAGGAGTCTACTTATGTTTGGAAGATGCAGCTAAAATAAAATATTGTCATGGAATACCTCGTGGCAAAAATGATAAAATAGATGCCTGCCGAATAGCAATGTATGCAGAAAGATATAATGATTGCCTACAACCGTATACCGCATCAGAGCTTATAATACAAAAACTCAAAAACTTATCAACAGAACGCAGTATGCTTGTTGCAGATAGGGCTAAATATCAATCCCAGCTAAAAGATCAGGTAGACTATATGGAACACTCAATATATATTGCTAAATGCAATAGAGTTGAAGGGATTATCAATACATTTACGGATTACATAGCACAAATAGACCTTGAAATAAAAGAACTTATAAATCAGGCACCTGTCATTGCTCATCAAATGGATTTACTCATGTCTGTGGATGGAGTTGGGGAACGTGTTGCACTGAAGATGATCATGGAAACAGATGCTTTCACTTCTTTTACTGATCCCAGGAAGTTTTGCTGTCATGCAGGAGTTGTTCCGTTCGTCTATGTGTATTATTGAAATACAGTTCAAAATACTTTCCAAAGGCACTTCCGGCTGGGTGTCGTGGTTTCCGACTCCCCCTCCGGAGCTGTTTGAAGAAGGAGTTCAATATATTTTTTACCGTTTCTCCGTTATCGCCTTTTTACTTTCCGACCGGTGATGAAAAGTCCTTGTGGGCGCCACCTCTTTCCGGTCCCCGGAAATGCGGTTCAAATATGAACCTTTAGCAGCAACGTATATCCGGCATCTTCTTCCCGTCGATATGATACGGATTTGGGGGTTCCTTTCAATGCTGTCCATAACCATAACTTCTGATTTATACATTAATTCCATGTGATAACCGGGTGTTTGGTCAGGCGGACGTTCCCGGTGGCGGATTGTCGTCCTACGCCGCAAAGAAAAAAAGAGTAAATGTATGAGGGAATACCTTGTCAGTTATAGTCATATATAGACATAAATAGTCAATGCCGGCAAAAGATATGACAAATGGCAGTCCGGCGAGAGCCCGGGATTCTTCCCGATATTGCCGGGATTGTGTGTAAAAGTACGACAATCCGTTGATAGCAGTATGAAAAGAGAAAAAAATGATTGAGGAAGGAGGTCGTGAAACCAGCCTCCGGAAAACAGGATACGGCGGAGATCAGATACCGTGAAAAAAGAAAAAAATCCCCACCGGAGATGAATGAACCGGCAGGGAACGTAACAATAAAGGAACGGGCCTCTCAACCCTTGATGTAACCGTACTTTTTCAGGTCGTCCATGAAATGCTCCGGCGTGTCGGTCCTCACCGTCACCCCG
>PPYE01585586.1_pt1 | contig 15661 bp, 22 predicted proteins | sample 1559881 | NCBI WGS metagenome assembly PPYE01 (sample SAMN08240022, study PRJNA423297) | Human gut metagenome, whole genome shotgun sequencing project. | reverse complement strand
CACACTTTAAAATTGTATTGTAAAATGGTATGGTTCTATCTAACATATTTGCATCCTCCTCTCAGACAAATATCGATTTATCAAGCAAACTGTTCTATCCAGTTATCAAGATATTTCATTTGATCCTCTGTGTGGAACCAATGCTCTCCATTTTTCATGACAGTAAGTGTTGCGTTGCTCTGATTTACAAATTCGGATACTGTTTCGTATGATGTTAAATTATCTTTTTCGCCGTACAAAATATGGGTTGGAATAGTCCATTGGGCAGGATGCTCTCTTACATAGCAGAGATACTTCCATGAAAGAGTCTCACCAAAGGTCGTTTCAATTTCGCCTTTTTCACGGAGTTCATCTTCGGTTACATTTGTCCACATCATCATATCCTTAATCAACTTTTCCATATTCACAACGGGAGAGATGAAAAACGCTTTCTCTATTCGCCTGTCGTTCAGGGAAATCATCGTAAAATAAGCACCTATGCTATTAGCGACGACCGTCACCGATTCGTAATCTCCGTATATCGAGTCAAATAGGTTCGGAAACTCATCTTTTGCGTCCCATGGTGACTGTGCAACATAATCAAGGCCAATTACCTCGCAGTCCTTAAAGAGATCTTTATAATGCTCCGCTTCCTCTGCACTGCCACCTTTTCCGTGTATATATACGATTAACTTATTCATAAGAGCCTCCTCCGCAAACGGGAATTTACATTTTAGGCATGGGTGCAGTATAATAGCCCAACTTGTGAAAATTGTACCACTCCAATATTTTCTCTTCACTTGCAACGTTTAAAGCAGATAAAATCTCTTTTGCAAATTCCAACGGAGCTGTTCCGTTAGCTGTTATTATATTTCTGTCACTCACTGCTTGTTTTGCAATATATTTTTCCTCTCCTGTATAAATGGAACCTGCCCACTGTTTTAAGTCATTCAAATCATTACTTGTATGATATATGTCATTCAAAACACCTACTGTACCTAAAAAGGCAGAAGCATCGCAAATACCGCCTAATACTTTTCCTTTTTGAGTACAATCTTTTACAAGCGTTTTAATCTGTTGCGTATTTTCATTTCTCCATGTCATGCCACCGATTAAAATAGTGGCTTCATAATCGCTGGGAACAGACTCAATATCATAATCTGGCAATACTTTAAATCCACCTATTGATTGAACACAATCTTTCGATAAAGATACCGTTTTAATCTCATATTCGCCTTGCCCTAACATAGAAATCGCAGATGAAATATACGCTGCTTCCCAATCTGCATATTGTTGTAAAATTACAAATAATAATGTTTTCTTCATACTATTTTACTCCTCCATCAATCCCGATTTAACTATTCAGCAGTTTTGTTAAATCCTCAATAGAAACATCCATTTTTACGGACACTTCTTTCATAGTCATACCAGAAGCAAGAAAACGCTTTATCACCATTTTCATATCCTCGCCAACTTCTATGATATGTCCGTCTAAATCATAAAATCGAATGACACGCTGCCCCCAACTATGCTCGATCACTTCTCCCAAGCACTCAATATTGGGGTACTTTTTCAGTTTGTTTAAGAAGCCGTCAAAGTCCTGTTCCTCAAAGCACAGCTCCATATTATTAGATTTTATCAATACATTTTCTTTTGGTAAATGAACAAGCCAATCAAAATCTTGCTGTAAAGCTAATCCACAGGTAAAAGCTATGTTTATCCCATAATCCTGAAATACTTCCAACCCGAATAAATCCTCATAAAACTTTCTCGCAGCATTGATGTCCGCTACCGATATAACCGCACAATTGTATTTCATGCATATTTTCCTTCCTAATTTTAATGTTATCTTTTATTCGCCAATTCATCCAAAGTTCTACGATTTTCACTCCCGGCCGGAACATACCCCTCAACATGCTGGCACGGATATTCATTACATTCTGCACAATGGGTAAGTTTTTTCTCCATGCCACACTGTCTCATAGGACATTCCACACACATTTTTTTATTCACTCCTTCAATGGAATGACAACCAGTGCAGGTCATATCATCCTTTTCAAACTTAAAAGAATCTGTTGAATACTCTTTCGCCAGTTTCTCTTTTAGTTCTTCGTCACCTGTTTTAGTGGCAATATATACAGGACATTCCGAACAAATCAGACCACAAAAAGCAATTATTTTATCCATGTGTTTATCCTCCGCAACCTTCCACATTGAATTCTTTTGTGATGATATCCCCTACGCTTAAAAAGTCCTCACCACCAGACTGCTCCAGCAGTGAGGACTCCTGCCTTATAAAATCATCATTTCAGGTCATGAACACAACCCTGTTTGATTGCACTGATATTTTCAGCAATCCTCTCTCTTGGCCAATCCCACCACCTGATTTTCAGCAGTTCCGAGATTGTCTCATCGGGGAAACGCTTCCGGATCAATCTGGCTGGCACTCCGCCTACAATCGTATAAGGCGGGACATCTTTTGTCACAACAGCTCTCGTTCCAATAATCGCCCCGTCACCAATTGTGACTCCTGCCATGATGACAGCCTCGTAGCCAATCCATACATCGTTACCAATTACAATATCACCTTTATTATCCCAGGAATCAGTTACTTTCTCCCGCGTGAGCCTCCACTCTTCAAAAAAGAGTGGAAACGGATAGGTCGATAGTGAAGAAAGTGTATGGTTGGCGCAGTTGAATATAAATTTAGCGCCACAGGCAATGGAACAAAACTTTCCAATCATCAACCTGTCATGATTGATCGGATAATGGTACAGCACATTGTTCTTCTCAAACTGTGTCGGATCATTTACAAAATCATTATACATCGTGTATTCGCCCACACTTATATTGGGATTTGTGACCACACTATTCAAATAAACTGTTTCTTTATCTCCCGTCCTGGGATATATCTTTCTTTCCGAAATAGCCATAAAAACCTCCTGATTTTCATTATTTTCATCTGACTATTCCGGATACTGCAATGCAGCGTTTCACCTCATACCACCTCATTTTCCTTTGCTTTATTTGTCAATTGCCAGACTGAAAACTGAAAGTTGTCAAACTATGTAGTCTGTCCCTTAAGATTTTTCAGAGCGGCGGGATTATTTGAGATAATCATTCCAACAGTCTGGCATTTTTCCAGTTCTGTACAGTCACCACATGTAGTCACACCTTTTTTCAACGCACACTGACGAATAGAGCAGAGACTATCACAGTATACAGTTTTAATTCCATCAACGCGACAACCTTCACAGTTGATATGTTCAGGCAGAATCGGTGCATTATTTAGCTCAGCCCATAGTTGTGCAGTTTTCTCACGCAACGCTTGGTCATCATTGATTGTAGCAAGATAGGCATCGCATTTTTCACAGTCCAGCCCACAGTATGCAATCATGTCCTTCATGGTTATGTACCTCCTAAAATTCCGGATTATTGGTTTGTTTCATCTTAGCAGTTTTCATTGCAAAATACAATATCCGACTTCATTGTCACATATAGTCCATGGGTCATTATTTCATGTGTAAAAGCAGTTTACCTGCTTCCACCTTATATTTTGTTACACTTTCTTCTCTTTGTTATTTTCCTTTATCCCCCATAGACTCACAGTTTTCGGAATAATAAAGTGGTACATTAGATGTATCTTTAAACCCATATCTTATTGCCTGGTAAAATGCACTGTGCTATACTGAACAGGTATAATTAAATCAGAAAGACGGATGCATTTCGATCTCGCCCTCTAGTATTTAGAAAGAGGGTGATGCCCATGAATACGATGGAAGTATTAACTTTACTTTTGGTGATTTTTGCGGCTTTGACCTATTTAGACAACAGACATAATAAGAAATAGCATTCCGTACCGTCCAAAGTCAAGAATGCTATTATCTTACATAAATAATTAAATTGACTGAGGGCATCAGATCTTGCATCTGAATACCTTTTATGCTTTGATTATACACCGGGGGATGAGAGAAATCAAGTCCCCCATTTTTCATTTCAGCTTTCCATTTGCACTTCCTTTGGAAATATATCATCCCGGAAGCCTTTAAACACTGGCTGTCGTAAGGAATTCTGAAGATTCGGCATATACTCCACCGTACATACATGGTCCAGTTCTACCCAGACAGCGTCCTTATTTTCTGTTGGCAGCATCCAAAACGGGTTCGTCCCAGTCACTTTCAGCATACTCACAGCTTCAGATGTTACACCGGAAGTCACATGCCCTTTATACATCAGCATCTCTCCCCGGTATTTCCCAATCACCAGGCTGTATGTGTGCTGCCCTTTCTGTATATATCCCGCTACAACATAGTCTTCATCTGCCATGCGCTTGAATTTTGTCCACTCGTTAGATTTCTTTCCCATGTAATAGATGCTGTTTTTCCTCTTGGCTACAACACCTTCCAATTTTCTGGCTTCTGCCGCCTGGTACAGCGCCACTCCCTGCTTCTCTATATACCTTGATACCGCAAGTCTGGAATTTTCTATCACAAGTTCAGATAGGCTGTTTTTTCTCTCCAACAAAGGTTCCCAGATCAGTTCCCGGTTTCCTGCATAGATACAGTCAAACGCCACATAAGATGCAGGATACCGGGATGCTTCCAGTTCAATCTTAAACCGGTCAGTCAGTAATGTACGTTTCTGAAGCCTGTAAAAATCAGGTACGCCATCAACAAGGACTACTACTTCCCCATCCAGAATACAGCGATTCCTTACATTTTTATAAATCTCCTTCAGTTCTGGGAATTTGGAAAGCATCTTCAGATTCCGCTTGTTACGCAGGTCAATGGAGTTCTGGTCCATATAGGAAAGGCATCGGAATCCGTCCATCTTCAGCTCATAGATGTAATCCGGATCATCAAAAGCCTCCGTCTGCCTGGCAATCAGCATAGGGTTTGCACTGCGGGAATCGAATAAATCCATTATGCAGTCCCCGTCAGCCGTTTCCTGCTGTTCTTGTCCGGATCTTTTGATAATTCGAGGCTCTTCTGCAGTGCTTCCATTAGGTCGATCACATTGGATGGACCGCTGGTATCTACAGAGACTATCTCCTGTCCCTGAATCTTTTTCATGATCGCTTCCCTAAGCCTTGCCTGATATTCGTCCTGAAATTCCTCTGCCACAAATGGTCTTGTCATGTTCTCAATCAGCATCTTTGCCATAGCAAGCTCATTCTCATCCAGTTTCATCTTCGGTACAGGCTTTGGCATCGCTACTATTTCATCATGATAAAACAGGGTTTTTACGATAATTCCATCTTTTGTCGGATACAGTACCAGCAGCTTTTCATTGGTGCCGATCACTGTCTTAGCAATCGCCACCTTTTTCTGTGATAACAGTGACTGCCGGAGAAGCTCATAGGCTTTTTCTGCTCCAGCATCCGGAACTGCATAGTAATCCTTCTCATAGTAGATCATATTGACTTCCGCCATCTTTGCAAACTGAATAATATGAATGGTCTTATCTTTCTTTGTCTTAATCTTTTCCAGTTCCTCGTCCGTCATCACCACATACTTATCTTTTTCATATTCGTATCCCTTTATGATATCAGCACTGGTTACTTCCTTTCCGCAATGGGAGCAGTATTTCTTATATTTAATCCTGGCCTTACTTTCTTTATCAAGCTGATTGAAATGGATGTCATTGTCCTGAGAGGTTTTATACATTCCAATTGGAATCAGAACCAGTCCCATTGATATGCTGCCTTTATGTGCAACTGCCATATTCTCACCTCAATTTTTTTCTATTAGTATCTGCGGACTGGCACTTTCTATGCAAAAGAAAAACAGCACCTTCCATAGATGCTGCCTTAAATAACCGTTTCCTCCTATGATTTACGCTAAATATACCGCCTGACTTTTTTCATATATTGCCGATAGGCTTCTCCGAACTGTTCCATGCACCATCTTTTTTCAGCAATAATAACCCAATGTGCAGAAATCTGAAAAATGACTACAATTCCAAATAGTATCCAGGATTTTGTCAGCAAAGCAGCTCCTGCAAAAATCAGGAAATAGGTTACATACATTGGATTTCGTGAAAAACGATAAATTCCATTATCATTCATTTCTTTATTTGCGGGCATGGCAAAATCCTTAATAGAAACCGCACACAGCAACAACCCTGTCGAATAAATTCCTGCACCTGTATAAAACAACCAGGATGTATCTATGGTAACTTTCAGAAAGTATAAATACACAAATATTGCAATATTGGAAATCTGATAAATCCAATTTGCTATCATCTCTTTGCCACAATGTCAAGCGATGAACTCAAGAAAAGAGAATATGCACAGGGAACAACAATATTTTCGTAATATGTACGTCATACGATTGCTGTTGATTTCATTTGCATTTTGTTATATCCTTTTCAATGTAGCGTTTTTACATTTTAAGAGTAAAACATCCTTACATGGAGTGAATACCTATTGCTGGGAAGGATACTGGGATGGACTATAAAATTTTGATTGCCGATGATGACGCAGAGCTAGTTAAAATGCTGCGGACTTTTTTTGAACTTAGAAAATATACTGTAATTACGGCAACTGACGGCACGGAAACACTAAAAAAGGTAGAAATGAAACCGGATATCATCCTATTGGATATTAACATGCCCCGAACCGATGGCATCGAAGTATGCCGAAGAATCCGGGATAAAGTGTCCTGTCCGATCTTGTTTCTTACCGCAAAGGCAGATGAGCAGGATCGGGTAAATGGTCTTATGTCTGGCGGAGACGATTATATTTTGAAGCCATTCAGCTTGAAGGAGTTAGAAGCACGAATCATCGCCCATCTGAAACGAGAAGAACGGCACCGGGGAAAGCGGGCATATCGTTTTCAAGGCGATTTGTCCATCGACTATTCAGCAAAAGAAGTTCAGGTTCATGGGCAAGATATTGAACTGACAAAACTGGAATATGGAATTGTGGAATTCCTTTCTATGAATCCGGGGATTGTGTATGACAAAGAACGGATTTACGAAAAAGTCTGCGGTTATGACGGCGAAGGAGACAGCCGGGTAATTACGGAACTGATCCGACGTATACGGAAAAAGCTGCAAAAACATACCGATACGGAATATATTGATACAGTCTGGGGGATGGGCTATAGATGGATAAAATAAAAGATAAAATCAGAAATCTTTCTGTCAGAAAGACAATCCTGTTGTATTTAGTTATCAGCCTCACAGTCAGTTTTCTTTTATCCGCTTGCGCTGCATGGGCAGCTTCCTGTATTCAGGAAGAAATCTGGTGGAAATATGCAGATGAAGATTTGTATTTTACAGCGGTTGAGTTGGAGGGCGAAGGATATATGGCCCAAATTCCCCGGCCTGACAGTTCCAAAATGAGCTGGCTGGATCATGCCATATCGGAAGCATGTGATTTTTTACAGACCTATTCGGTGCTGATCTTCTCGATTGTCGGCAGCGGTGGCGCAGTATTTCTCTTTTACCGGAATAAACTGAAAAAGCCCCTGGAAGAATTGGAAATTGCCTCTAAAAGAATTGCAGAAAATGACCTTGACTTTCGGATTACTTATGAAAACAGAGATGAGATGGGCCACCTCTGCCATGAATTTGACCGTATGCGTGGACAACTGGAAGAAAACAACCGGCAGCTATGGCTCATAATTGAAGAGGAACGGGCGCTGCGGTCTGCAATCGCCCATGATATTCGCTCTCCCCTGTCTGTTTTGAAAGGGTATCAGGAAATGCTGATTGATTATGTTCCAGATGGAACGATTGACAAGGAAAAAAGCGTGGAAATGCTGCTGGAAGGTATGAAACAAATCCGCCGCATGGATGTTTTTATTGATTCCATGCAAAAGGTAAACAGTCTGGAGCATCGGCAATTTACGGCAGTGCAAATTTCTTCCCAACAACTTCAAAAAGACATTCGAACGGAACTGGATATTCTGGGGAAAGAAAGAAAAATCTGCTTGTCGGTAAAGGAAACAAACGAAATTTTCTGCGGAGACCATGAAGTGATTATGGAAGTTATGGAGAACCTGTTGTCAAATGCCCTTCGGTACTCCAAAGAGCAGATTGAAATAAAAGTCTCCCTGACATCACAAAAACTGATGCTTTCTGTTTCTGATGATGGAAATGGGTTTCAGGAGGATGCCGAAAAAGTAACCAGGGCTTTCCATCAAAAAAATATTAAAGACAGCCTGAATCATGCAGGAATGGGGATGTATATCAGCAGACTGTACTGTGAAAAGCATGGAGGGCATCTGATACTAGAAAATGAGGAATCAGGCGGAGCTATTGTAACCGCAGTATTTTACCGGATCGCATAAGTGATCCGGTTTTTTTCGTCCATTGTTTTTTTGTTGTGATTTGCCTCTTAAAATGGAATCAACAAAAAGAAAGAGGTGACGCTTATGAAAGCAATTATACGGCGCGAGATTCTAAACTATCTGAAAAGGCCGCTGTTCTGGATCGCTATTGTAGTTGTGATATTTGGTGTTTTTCAGCAACTGAGTCCGTATCTGAACATCCATTACATCACATCGGAAGAAGAACTGAAAAATGACGATCCGAAAACTGTACTTGAAGGTGAGATTTTTGAAGGATATATTCCCTTAAGTGAAGAAGAACATCGAAGACTTTGGGAGAAAACCATTCGGGAAAATCTGCTCGCTGAATTTGGCATGGACGAGGGCGAAATTTCCGATGTTATTCAGGAAATGAGTGGAATGGACATCAAAGAAGCCTGCCGATACCTAGAAGAGCAGTACGGTTATTATGGTACGAATTATACCTGGGAAGATACAGCCTATGGGAAGGGTACAATGGAAGAAATCAATTCGTACATTGATGAAAAACTTGACGAATATTCGTTTTCCTATTATTTTTCCAGGAAGTTTGCAGATTTTTCCGGCCTGTTTATGGGATTTACAGCAACTGTCCTGCTTGCTGTTCTTTTTATGCAGGATATGAGAAAAAATACTTATGAATTGCTGCATACAAAACCGATCAGTGCCACGCAGTACGTCATCGGAAAAGTAGCGGGGGGATTTCTGATCTGTCTGATGATTCTCGGAATTTTAAATCTGGTATTCTGGACTGCCTGCCTGATCTGCACCAGTGGAAACGGTTTTGAAATAAGACTGACCGATTTTCTTTTGGCAACCTGCATCTATATTTTGCCGAATATGCTGATGGTCGTATGTGTATATACCATTACAGCGCTTTTATTTAAAAACCCACTTCCCGCCGTTCCGCTTCTGGTTCTGTACATGATTTATTCAAATATGGGCAGCAGAAATGCGGAAGGTGTCTACGGGTATTATGGGCGGCCACTGGCGGCAATGGTCCGTTTCCCGGGTATGTTTTTTGATGTTACTCCGCCACCATTGGCACTGGTCAATCAAATTTGCCTGCTGTTCGCTTCAGTAGCAATCATTCTCATTGGAATACAGGTTTGGAGGAGGCGAAGAATATGATGTCTGTAGAAAGAAAAATCAGTCTCCCGACATACAAACTGGCGTATGCATTCTGCTTTGTGATTATTTTAAGCCTGATTCGCGGTATAAGTCTTTCTAACGAAATCGGCATTGCGATGGAAGCTCCTATGGCAGTGCTCGCAATGGTTTTCTGTTCAGATACTTATACGCAGGAAATCATATCCAAACGATCAGAAGTACACCGCTTATATCCCTTAAATCGACGCCTGCGTTCCATTGCAATGAGAATGGTAATTCAGGAAATCGTCTTATCGGTGCTCTGTACGGCTGGTTACGGAATGTTTTTTCTTTTCCAAAATCCGCAGTCTCTTTATAAAGCCGGTCAAAGCACAGAATCCGAACTTCAGATATTTCTTGTGTTTTTAGCGGCAATGGTAGTAACATTATGGTTTTGGGGAATGTTATCAAATCTCCTATCCTGTCTGTTTCAGAATATGTGGGCCGGCATTGGATGCTGTGTCGTTTTGTGGCTTGTAACAAATTCTTCGTTTGGAGAAAAGTATTTGGGAAATTGGAACGTGTTTTCTTATACGTTCCGAAATGTAACAGACAGCCAGGATTTCCGCTGGCTGTACGGTAAAGCGTTATGCTTGCTGATCTGTATGTTCATGGCACTCCTGATGCCAAAAGTAATGAAGAAAAGAGGTTGAAAAAATATGAGTATCAAAGTGAATGATTTGACAGTAACATTTAAGAATAAAGTGACCGCAATCAATCATGCTGATCTGGAAATCCCTAATGGCGTTTTTGGGCTGCTGGGAGAAAATGGCGCCGGTAAAACTACTTTAATGCGAGTGCTGACAACTATCCTTCCTCCTACCAGCGGCACAGTAAGTATGGACGGAATCCTTTACTGTGAAGGGAATTATCCGAAAATTCAGCATAGGATCGGCTATCTTCCACAGGAGATTGATCTGTATCCCGGCCTGACGGTTCAGGAATGTCTGGAATACATGGGCGATCTGGCCGGAGTACCAAAAAATGAATGCAGGGAACGAATCCAGTATTATCTGGAAAAGACCAGTTTGACAGAACATCGGAAGAAAAAAATGAGGCAGTTGTCCGGCGGCATGAAGCGGAGAGTCGGCTTAGTGCAGGCGCTTTTGAATGAGCCGAAATTCTTAATTGTTGATGAGCCGACCACCGGACTTGATCCGGAAGAACGAATCCGCATCCGAAATTTATTGGTGGATTTCTCCGAAAATAGAACCGTTCTATTTTCCACCCATGTGGTAGAAGATCTTGCGGCAGTCTGCAATCAGCTTGCCGTTATGAAAAAAGGAAAATTCTTATATGCCGGAAGTATGAAAGAATTGGTCAGGGAAGCAAAAGGACATGTATGGATTTGTCGGCTTCAGGATGAAATGCAGGCACGTGAGGTTGAAAGAAAGTACCATATCTCGTCCAAGCAGTTGTCCGAGAATGGCGTTCAGATACGGCTAATTAGCGAAAAAATGCCAAATGTGGACTGTGTTCCTGTAGAGCCGACATTGGAAGATGCGTACATTTACATTTCGGGGCAAGGAGTATAAAATCTCCTAACGTATCTTATAAAAGTAGAAAAGCCTCTCCGCTTAATATTGGGAGAGGCTTTTCTGCTTTTATACAACTGCATTGGGGATTTCCCCGACAAAGTTATAAATGATCTTGACCTGCTGGAATTTCTGGCCGTCTATCTTATGAACCTCACCCACCAGAATCTTGCTGATCAGCCGGTTCAGCACCGCTTCGTCCAGCTCCTGAATGGCGGCATACTTGCGGATTTCACGGATAAAGCACTACCTTTTTCTCCTTTACCCTTTTTCATTATCTTTTGGTGCGCGAACATGACATAGCATTGCTTTTTCACAAGCACCAAATTTCAAATAATTATTTTTTGCCTCTTTCAATGTCATTCCGTGATTGGAGTCGCTTGGTTCACTATCGTTAGCAACAAAAGGATCATTTTCCCAAAAACAAACAGGACAAATATACCCACAGTCCTCATTCGAAGGGACATTATAGGTATAATATTCACAACATGGACATTGGTATTTTTTCACAGTAACCTTTTCCTCCTGTTATAAATCTTGATTCTCCAACCAAGCAAACTGGAAGTTATATAATAGCTTGAAGAATATCATAAAATTTTTCTTTTGCATATTTCTCCATGAATGGACTATGACCGCATTTTTCTAAAATATAAGTTTTGCATGGAATACCGTTTTCTTCTAACGGTTTAATTACTCCTTCTATGGGGTGAGGGTCACAAACTCCTTGTATTAAAAATAGTTTGCTCTGAATATTCTTAAATGCTGTCAATAACTCTCCATTGGTTCTCAACTTAGCAGCCTCATTCCAAATTCTGTTATACATTTCATTATCTGCTTTGTCTACTATGAGTTTTTCACTACTTTCGAGGTAATAATTATCCGATTTTTCTAAAATACTGGGTATCTTTTTCATATCTTCATCAGTAGCCACATTATCTATCATTCTCTGAAAGATTTTACTTTCTTCGTCCGAAAGATTTTGCAATCTTCGTAAAGATATTTCTTTGACATATTTATCTGCAAGTGGCGGACAACCAACTAAGATAATGTTTTTACATATCTTTGGGTATTTCCCTGCAAATAAAACAGCTAACCATGCACCCCATGAGTGACCAATTAAAGTCGCTTTTTCTTGACAATATTCTATAATCTGTAAGTATAATTCTTCAATCAATTCGGCTATGGAATACTGGGATTGCAATGCTTCAACAATCCCCCTTTCCGTCAATCTACTTAATTCTTCTGCACAGTTTTTTAAAGAACCCATTGCGCCAGGACCGCCATGAATTAAAACGGTCTTATACGGTGCTTTTCCATGTAATTCAACCATTTTTATCTTCACTCAATTCTGATTTGTATTTTTCTACTATACCGTAAATTCAGTCCATTCAATATGGTTATATTGCATTACATCATCTGCTTTTTTCATACCAAGTTTCTCATAAAATGGAACGGCATTTTCATTTGCAATCAAATACACTGCAATATCCTTTTCACCACCCGCAATTTCATGAGCCATTTTCATAAGCTGCTTTCCAATCCCCAACCTCTCGTAATCTCTATCAACTCCCAAATCTGTTACATAGAGCCAATATACATAATCTGTCAACCCAAATAAAACGCCAACAATCAAGCCATTCTCATTTCTTGCAGTAAGACTTATCGTAACGTTGTTCACAAGTTTATATATTCTTTCCTCAAATCGTTCCTTCGGATATTGCGAACCCAGATCTGTCCGTTTTAAGAAATTGATATATTCCTCTGCGGTTATCCGTTCTTCTCTGATTTTTATTCCATCACTCATAAAAACTTTCTCCATCAAATTCCGAGTTACCAAGTTCGTTGGAAATTGGAATTTATTTTAGCAAATATTTTTCAAACGCTTTATGATTATCTAAGTGAACGTCCTTAAAAAATAAAAACAGCCAAATAATAAAGGCAGGAATAGCCATATATGGTGTTACAAAATAAGATAACATTGCTCCAATCATCATTATGACAGACCAAGTAAAACTTTGGTTTCTAATATCGCGAGAAATATAAGCTTTATCATATAGCGCTTGCTCCTCTTTAGATAAAGAATTGAATCCTGAAACAAATTTAGCCGCTTTTTCTTTAAGTATCGCAAATAGAATTCCTATAATCCCAAAGGGAATAACCAATATGCCACATAACCAAAATCCTATGTTCATATTCTAAGCCTCCTTTACAAATACCGATTGAACCAAGTCGCTGCGCGATGGCCTGTGCGGACTGTAGTGCAGCAATCTACGAAAATAGCAAAAAATGATACTTCTTTTTCAGTCCATTTTTGCTTCTTGTTTTCGCCATCTCTCATAAAATGCCCCCAAACATATCTAAACAGATTCTTTAGCTGGACAAAACAGAAAAATTTACCTCTTCCAGCCATAGGATATCATCAATCCCGTCATTTTCGTCAGCGCTACTTTTCCTGCATTCTGCTTCAGAAACCTGACAATCCCATTTTGCTGCCTGCAATAATCCTCCGCATCCTTTCTACTCATTCCATGATTCATAAAATATGCAATATCTTCCTCTATTTCTATGTCCGTTTTCTCATCATTCCAGTGATCTGCCTTTATAATGCTGTCTAAGATCTCATCATGATCCCGCTGGTTCGAAGTCAGAACCGTCGCTTTGTCATTCATTCTGCAGGAGATATCCTTTAGCCCGGCAGCCTTCAAATAATGGGGTATTTTCATGGCAATAGAATAATCCCTGTTTTGCTGTTTCAATTCTGTCTTCCACATTTTCTCCAGCCCGTCATGCTGACACAGCTTATCATACTCCATTCCCTGGATATACAAGCCGTCCGCCTCAAACTCCCGGTTGCATTCTATACTGACAAATAATCCTTCCTTCTTCACGAACGAAACCATCCTGCGCAAAAACACCTCTCCGTTATCCACATGCCTTAATACAGCCTGACTGATTACCATATCATACTGCCGCTTCGGCTGATATTCCATTATATCAGAAATAATAAACTGCGCTTCTATGCCCAGTTCCTGAAAGCACGCATCCGCTGCCTTAATCATAGTCGGAGAAAAATCAACACCGACGTACTTACTTCCAAAGGGAAGCACGGGCATGAGCAGCATACCAAGCGAACCAAAGCCGCACCCACAGTCCAGCACTGTAACAGGCCTGTCGATTTTCCAGACATCTCGTACCAAAAAGCGGACATAATCCTCGTTCCACATGGTTTTACGTGTTCTCTTCAGATACTCAACCCGTTTTTCCCAGTATTCCACTTTTCCTGAATTTGATGGAGCGTAAGATTCATCCAAAGGCTCTAACCCCAGAAGTACATCTACTGAAACTCCAAAATAGCCGCTGATTTGCGGCAGCATGGAAATATCCGGATAGGCAACACCATTTTCCCATTTACTAATCGTCTGATAAGAAACACAGAGAATATCTCCCAGTTCCTGCTGCGTGAGATTATGCCTTTTTCTAAGCTCCGCCAATCTGAAATTCATCATTTTGAAATATCTCCTTCCTTTTTTCTTATCATATCAGTAAATATGACTGCTGTCTTTCTTTTATCTGGCGAATGGACTCTCATATCAGGAGAATGCACGGCGCCCTTCCGAATTTCTTCATCAGTTAGGTCTTTCCCGCCTCCTATTCCTCCAAAAGCTTCATTGCAAACCGCTTTATGTTTCCTGAGCTAATGGATTTACCAGCAACATCAATTTCTACTTCATTAATAAGAGGGTTTCGCTTAATATTTTTTTCGTTCATTTTTGCTGCAGTTCAAAATCTATAAGACCATTATTGGGGCGATTTCTCATCTGTTCTTGAATTTGATGTAAATCACTGTATACCAGCTTTGCCGTTACAAAATCTGTTCCAGCTTTCATAGACCTCCAAAAGCTGGAATCTAGTAAACAATTTCTTGATGTTCTCCGTGAATGAATACAACTTGACCATCGGCCAATTCAATCACCCCATTCTTAGGCACTTCTCCACAAGAATTTCCCTTTTCAGCGTGTGGAATCAACAAATTTGTTAAATACCCTAGTCCATCAGCAAAATTTCCAGCAGCGACCATGCTGCCCGCGCTGATTCCGAGATATACCAAGCCACACTCTACCGCCTGCTTAAGCGGCTCCGAAAACCCGGTTCTATTTATTTCTTGCAAAAGTGCTGCGGCATTTCCTCCACAAAAAACAATGATATCATACTGAACAAGTTCCTCGGCGCTCATCAAACGAATCTGTGCGGGTATGTTGTTGACATAGCTTGAATATGTCCTTTCATATCCGACAGAGAGCAGAAGCGCCAAATCATACAGAAGGATATTATTGAGGGGAATTCCCATGCTTATAAGTCGTTCCATGCATATAATAATTCCTTCTCTTGCACCATCATTTTCCACTGCGGCAGATGGTACAAAAATCACTTTTGTGTTTTTGGGTTCTTTATCGATACACTTCCAAAATAATTTCGCGGTCTTATCATTTAAGCCACTGGAGCTCAAAAAAATGTTTCTCATTTCTTTTCTCTCTCTTCTTTATTTATGAAAACTTTTCATTTTGCTACCGCCCCTTGACCGACTGGTTTTACTATTTTCCCGGCAAACGGGAAGTTGTTTACTCCTCCGATAATTCTGTCAATAACACAAACTGTTCATCTGTAACAACTCGTTTTAGTGTC
>PPYE01776756.1_pt1 | contig 15662 bp, 9 predicted proteins | sample 1559881 | NCBI WGS metagenome assembly PPYE01 (sample SAMN08240022, study PRJNA423297) | Human gut metagenome, whole genome shotgun sequencing project. | reverse complement strand
TAGGAAACTGTGTAATCTGTACCATTCTTCAAAGTTTTGCCGTTTAGCTTGACCGTTACACCAGGCTTCTTTGCCTTGCCATCATAAGCGTAGGTCGAAGTGGAAAGTGTCACGCTTGCCTTTGAAATGCTAATTCTTGAAAGTGCAGGGATCTCAGCCGTTTCAAGGACTTTCTTGCAGACTGTACATTCCTTGTGCTTTGAGCCTTTAACTCCGATAGAAGCCGTTTTGTCGACTATCCAACCGCTTGACTTGTGACCTGTGGCTGGGATAGTTTCTGTGTAGAAGTCACCGCATGAGCAGGTGTATTTTACTGTGCCTGCGGTGGTGCAGGTGGCATTGCTGAGAACTGTTTTTGTATAGCTGTGTTCATGATAATCGTCCAGCGCATATGGTGAGAGCTTGTAAAGGGTCGGTTTTGAATTATTTGTGACATACCATTTTACCATGCCGTCACTGCATACAACAGGTTGACAATCTGAAAGTCCGAAGGAGTGAGAAACGGCTTTGGAAATTGTTTTGCCGTTTGAGTCAACTGTCATTGTCTTTGTGGTGGTCTTGCCTGTGGAACTGTTGTATTCTTCCCACATAACAAGGAACAGATTGTCATTTATCTTGATAAGCTGAGGGGTGCGGCAGGTCACTTTGCTTGATGTGCCGTAATTTGTGAGGGCAATGTTCTGTGTGCCGTTGAAAAGCTCGTCTGTGACGCTTATGTAAACATTTCTTGTCTTGCAACTGCTTGAAACGTCTTTTGCATAGGCTATCAGACAGTTTCCGCCGCCAAGCTCAAAACCGCCTATTGAAGCGCCCGTGTAGTTGCTTTTGTTCATATCGAACTTAACAGGGATAGAAACGCTCACGGCGGTTGATTTTCCGTCAGCCTTATATTTAGTGAGAGTAATGCCGTTTACAGAAAGGTAAGAGCCGTTCATTGTGTAGTTGCTTGATTCTGAGTGGTCAACTCTGTAGATGTATTTTCCGCTTTCGTCAGCTTTGATGAATTGGTTGAATGAGTGGCTAACATAGCCGTCTGTAAGATTTGAAACGTCATACATTGAGTCGGTCAGGGACATGGAGGATTCGTCAATGGTGAAAAGCATATTTGCCTGATGATTTATGCCGTCGCTGTCAGCATACATTTCATGGCAGGTGTAAACATAAAGCTTTCCGCCCGCTTCTTCCATTCTCAGTGAGCCTGCCGAGAACGGCTTTGTTGTATTGACACCTGAGATACTGCATGAATTTACCTTGCTCCAGCTCTTGGTGTATTTGACTACTCTCACAACTTCCTTGCTGTCGCTTTCGGCAGTGTTGTTCTGACCGAATACGAGATAGTTATAGTCTTTTCCTGAATAAAAGCCACCAAATAGGTTAAGCTCTTTTGAAATAGTGCGTTGTGAGATAAGCTTTTTGCCGTCTGCGGAATAGTTTTCTACCACAATGCCACTTGATGTGTTTTCAAGCCTTGTGAGCGTTCCGTCGCTGTTTTGTACAAGATAAGAGTTTGTGACCGATGACCATGTGTTGTAATGGTTATCTGAAGCATTGTCTGTTGTACGTCCGCTGAGTATAGTGGCAGAGCCTTTTGTGTCGCTATCCATAGGCGTAACTGTCACTGTACAGCTTGCTTTCACACTGTTGTCGGTGGTAGCGGTTATTGTGCATACGCCTGCCTTGTTTCCGTACACCTTGCCGTCTTTTGTAACCGAAGCCACAGAATTATCACTGCTTGACCATGTGAAGCCGTAGTCTATATCGGAATTGCTTCTTGCAGAAAGTTTAAGGCTGTTGCCCGTTTTGAGCGTGGCAGAAGAATTTGAAATCGTAACACTGCTAGGCTTTTTCCAAGCAATATTCTCTGAGTAGAAATTGCCGTCAGTATCACGCTCTATGGCTGTCACAGTGCCGTTCGTATAATACAAAGCGAAAACAGGATAAGCTGTTTTATATGAAGCCACCTGCTTGAAATCATTGTTGAACTCCATAAGAGTGTTGTTGTTTACATACATGATAGTGCTGTCATTTTCGCCGTTGTATACAGTTCTTGTTCCAACGCTGTTGTAGAGATCATTTTTGTTTTCATGTTCCGCTCTTGAAACGCTTCCAAAGAGATATAATGTATCATCTGTTGATGTATGAAATTTGGCAGAGTCCACGATGTTTACAGTGCCGCTTGCAGAAGAAGTCCACGCAAGCTTGCCGTTGCCAAGCATTTGTGCGTTGTCATAATGATAATCGTAATATTTCTGATAGAAATAGTCGATAGATTTATCAGACACGGTTATTTTGTTATTTGAAATATTTCCAAAGCCAAGGGCGTTCATTTTGTGACTATAGCCCCAATAAACGTAATCAGCGTTTCTTTCAAAATAGAAGTTTCCGTTTGTGCTGTCAAAGCCTGAGAACTTTGTTATGGCAACATCGGTGCTGCAGGAGGACAGCTTATTTCCGTTTGAGTCCAGCAGGAATAGATTATCGCCTTTTTCAGCACCGCTGCTGTCTGTTACATAGTAATATATCCTGCCGTTATCGTCAACGCCAAAACAGTTTGGGTAATTTAAAATACCATTGGGCGTATACTTGCTCACATTAACGCTTTTGGTCACCTTTTCCGTATCGGTGTCAAAGGTCTTTATGTAATAAGAATATGACGAGCCCTTCACGCTGGAGTTGTATGTGCTGGTATCTCTTTCGATATAATAGATCTTGGAGTTATTTGCATATACATTTATAATGTCACCAAGCGTTGCTACAGTTCTCACGGAGTTGTTGGAAAAGCTATAGAATTTAATTAGCTTCTTGTAGTTTTCCACAGTATAATAGTATAGTCCGTTTTTAGTGGCAGAAACCACGTTTACGAAAACCTGATCGGAGCTGTTAAAAGTCAGAAAATCTGACGGCATTTTTACGGCGCCGTTTGCAGAATAAGCCTGAGCTGATATAGCGGTGTTCACCAATATGCCGTTAATGCTTTCTGGAAGCGGAAGCAGTGCGGCAGAAGCTGTTATAACAAAAGCTGTAAGTCCTGCGGCGATTCTTTTAGTCAACATATTTATCCCTCTTTACTATGATCTTTACCCCGCCCCTATGTGTATATTATACTACTTTTTTTGCCTGATTTCAAGTAAAAAGCTCCGCCACAGCGAAATGCCGCGGCGGAGTTTTTAGGACTTTTGGGAGAAATTACTTGTTGCCTGTTGTCTTGTAAGCGTCGATCATCTTCTTGACCATCTGACCGCCTACAGAGCCGACCTCACGAGCTGTAAGATCGCCGTTGTAGCCCTGCTTGAGGTTTACGCCAACTTCGTTAGCTGCTTCCATCTTGAACTTGTTGAGTGTTTCTCTGCCTTCCTGAGTTGTGATACCTTTCATTTTCGTATCTCCTTTTCATTTGTTTTTCGGGTTTGCAATAATATTATATGTCTGCATGATTTGATTATAAGAGGTAATTTATAGAACGAAATGGGGCGGTTTTTGGAATGAAAAAATTAAAAGCTAAAATTAGTATGATTTTAAACGGAGCAAAATTCAAAAAAAATCATTTACATATAAATTATACTTCTTTTGGAAATTGTGTGATTTTGTATAGTCACTGTTTTCAATTGTCAAAATACCACTGGACACAGTGATTACATGCCCTGCACTGCTGCTGCTGTATTTCAGCACATAACCGTTGAGATCAAGGGTGACGGTGCGGTTGACCACTAATGTGGTGTAAATGGTAATGTCTGACGTCAGTTTGACTGTTCCGTATGAATCTTCTCTGATTGCTGAAACCAGTTCCGCCGCTGTGGAAACTTCCGCCGTCCCACTCGCTGCCATATTATCCTCGGCAAATACACTTGTCAACACAAGGCAAAGAACCATACAAAGGGTGAGCATGATACTGAGTATTCGTTTTTTTATTTTCCGTTACCTCTGTTTTCGTGTATATCGGCTCAGTCAAGAGCGGTTATGGTAATGGTGCCGATGAACTCCATAAGAAGTGTATTGTATTCCGATTGCTCAAATATAAATTTCAATGTTATATCTTTGGCTGATGCGTCATACATTCTGTTGAAGTTAAAGGAATGATAGTCGTTACTATACGGAAGTTTTGTTCCATCTCTTTTTATGCGTGTGATATCCCTGCAAAAATCTGCATCCTCACTGCTGTCTGTCATTTGGATGCAATAATAACCGGTGCTCCCGGGAGCGTTCGAGCCGACTCCCAGAGAGCCGCTTATGATGATATTGTATGTATGCCCCTTTTTCAGCGTAATTTCATCTGGGGAAGCTGAAATCAGACCGCCTCTGTTTATTTTTTCAGTAAATCCAATTCTTGCGGAATGGTTTTGAAGAAGAGCCGTCCCTACTGACGCTTTTGCATGAAAATACCCCGGGCAGCTGCCGTTCTGACCGGCATCGCCCTTGTCGCCTTTATCTCCTTTTTCGCCTTTATCTCCCTTGTCGCCTTTGTCTCCCTTTTCGCCGTCTGTGCCGTCAACACCGTCTGTGCCGTCAATGCCTGCGGCTTTTACGCTGGTGTCGGTTTCTCCAATCCACCAGTTGCCGTTCTCGCCGATAAACGGGGTGTTTCCGTCCACACCGTCAGAGCCGTTTTGTCCGTTTGTTCCGTCCTTGCCGTCGGCTCCGTCTTTTCCGTTTATACCATCCTTGCCGTCAAGACCTTTCAAAACCGAAAGATCGTACAGGTTCAGCCATATTTCATCGCCGACATAGCGCCACTGCAGGGTGTTTTCGCTTACACGGAACTCCGGTGTCTTTCCGTTTGCTCCGTCTGCACCTTTCTGCCCGGTGGGACCTGTGATGTCGGCTATCGCCACAAGGTCCTGCCACTCATCGCCCTCGTAACGCCACTGTATGTGGGTTTCAGCTCGCTGCACCTCTATGCTTTTGGCGTTAATGCCGTCAGTGCCGTTGATACCGTCTTTGCCGTTGGCTCCGTCTTTACCGTTGGCTCCGTCTTTACCGTTGGCACCGTCAATTCCATCCTTGCCGTTTTTTCCATCGGCTCCGTCTTTACCGTCAACGCCGTTAATGCCGTTCTTACCGTCTGTTCCGTTTTCTCCGGCAGCGCCCCGCAGCTCGGTAAGCGCCACAAGGTCGTGCCAGTCGGCTTCGTCGCCGTATTTCCACTGAATCGCCGTGCCGTTGTTTCGCACCTCCGGCAGTGCGTCGCCTGTTTTTGCCGCCTTGCTCCATCCTATGGCAAGCACGCTGCAAAGCACCAAAAGAGCGGTGCAAAGCGCCAAAAGTGTACCTGTGAGTAGTTTTTTTTCTGTTTTCATCTTTTTTCCTCCGTTCGGAATTGTTTATCACGGCGGAGCTTTGCGCCGCTGCCCACGCCGTAAATGAGCGGCGGTCGATTGGCTTATGCTTGGTTTGCTTTGTACTTATCCACAAACAGGGCGACCCCCTGTTTTAAGACCTCCATCTGGGTTTTCAGATAATATTCATCCTCAAACATCGCATAATGAACGCAGGCGCGGACGAATATAAAGATCAGCGGCGTGATGACCGTATAGGGAATGCCGATCTTCGGCTCCAGCTGCTTGGCGTACTCGGTATAGCGTTCGTTCACGCCTTCAAAGAATTTCTTGCCGTGCTCGATATACTTCGGGTGCGTATATATCTGATACATCAGGCGATATTTTTTTCCATGCTTTTTTGCTGTCCAATACGGGACCTCCTTCACAAAACGGACAACATCCTCGGGGTCGGTGGGTGCCATCTCCATAAAGTCGTCCTCAACCTTTTCCATACAGTATGCCGTTGACTCAATGATCAGTTCATCAAGGTTTTTAAAATACGAATACAAATTTGCTTTCGTGCATCCGCACGCATCGGCTAGTGCTTTAATTCCTGTGCCTGTGAGCCCGTTTTCCGCATAGCACTCGAAGCACTTTTCCATTAGTTCACGTTTCCGCTCATTGTGCTGTTGCTCAGTTGTTTTCATGTTGCTTCGCTCCTTTTATGCGTACCGACCGTTCGTTTATGATTAGTATAACACAGATTTGCAACAAAGTCAAGAATTGTTCAAAAAATGAAGAAAATAAAGTTTCAACATGATCTTATAAAAAAGTCCTTACAGCAGAAAGAAAATAGCGGCTTACCTCAACGATCAAAACCGTACTAATAAATATGTCCATAAGACTTATGGAAAGATGGGATAGGCTTATTGACTTTCCATGTTCTCATATGATATAATAAATTCATATTAACACAACATTTCTGTTCAGGGGGTATATCAAATGAAAAAGCAAAATGCAGGGCTTATCGCTCTGAGTATCGTTTTTATTCTTATGGGTGGTTTCTCTACTATCTATAATCTCAGCAAGTATGTTTCAAACAGGGTTTTCATGTCAAGTGCTGAGAAAACCACAGGCTATGTGAAGTGGATAGACCATGAGCTGAAAACTTGGGGACATAACAAAAAGGCAAGCAACAAAGCTGAAACATATTACATAACTGTCGCTTTTGATGTTGGCGGCAAGGAGTACACAAGAGAGATCTTCACAGGCACATATTATGTGAGTCAGAACGAAAAAGTGAACGTGTATTACAACACTGATAAAAACGGTGAGCCTGATAAGGTCGTGACCGATATTGATAATGATAAAAGACCGTATCTTACTTGGCCGCTGATACTTTTGCTTGGCATTGTGCTACTTGTGCTTACTAAGAAAAATATTATCTCAGTGGGGAGAAAAAGATAAAAAAGTAATCATTAAAATAGTAACCAAAAGAAACTTTGTGCAACTAAATAACAGAAAAGCAGAAAGGAGATCTTTATGAAGGTGATCTATAAATGTGCCGCCATTTTGACGGCAGCGATATTGTCAGTGCAGTTTCCTTGCGCAGCTTTTGCGGATATGGAGCATGGCGGAGATAATGACAGCCCAAAATTCAAGATGGGCAGGATAATTTTTACTGATAATGGTTATGGCTACGAAAAGGAAGGTCTGGAAAAACCGGAGATTGCTGATGAAGATCTGGCCGATACGGACGACGGGGTTTCACCTTATGCACAGAAGGCAACGGCTTCGCTGCCTGCGAAATATGACCCCAGATCTAAGAATACGCTGACGACTATCAAAAACCAGTTCCAGACAGGCACTTGCTGGGCGTTTGCGGCACTTTCCTGCACAGAGAGCAATCTTATCCAAAAGGGGCTTGAAAATCAAAACGTGCAGTTTTCTGTGCCGAGCCTTGTCCTCTCTACATATGCTAACGGCGGATTTGACGAGTCAATATGGGATTGCGGCGGAACGTGGATGGATTCGTCCCTTGCAATGGCGGCTCATAGAGGACTTTGCTATGATGAATATGAGCCTTTCGTGTCCGACGGAACGGAAGCCACTATCGTATCTGAGGAGAAAAAGGGCGTTTGCGAATATCAGCTTAATTACGCTTCCACTATCACAGGCGGACGAAACGCCATTAAAAACAAGATAAAAGAGCTTGGCGGAGTAATGGTGAGCTATTATGCAGACGACCTGTATATGACCTTTGATAACAAAAGCTATTACGATCCGGAAACTACAAAATATAGTGGAATAAATCATGCCGTAAGCGTAGTGGGCTGGGACGATAATTATAGCAAGTCAAATTTCCTTGCAGGCTATCAGCCAAAGAAAAACGGGGCATGGCTTGTGAAAGGCTCTTGGGGAGTATCCGGTGGCACAGACGGTTATTACTGGATATCCTATGAAGAGGCAGAAATGACCGATTGGGTGGCGTTCGACCTCACTGAAAGCTGTGATAATAATTACCATTATCCTGCTAATAAGGATAATTCTATATTTTATGTTAGCAATGAAAACAAAATGAGCGGTGCAGATGTTTTTACAGCAAAAAAAGACGAGCTTCTTGACAAAGTGGGCTTTATGTATCTTGGCTATACCGGAAAGGCTGACTACACTGTGCAGGTCTACACTTCTGTTTCAGACAGCACTCCTGTGGGGATACTTGAATGTGAGGTCAGCGGAAAGGTGCAGAGCGACGGCTTTTATACTGTGGATATCCCTGATGTTGAGCTTGACGAGGGCGAAAGATATTCTGTCGTGATGACATTCAGCGGTGATGACGGCTCAGGCTATGTGACCGTTTATGGCTATTCAGACGGGGTCATGAAGCCTGGTCAGGCGTATATTTCCAATGACGGCGACAGTTGGACGGACGTTACCGACAAGGACGCTTATACTGGTCAGCCTATAATATTTGCCTATACCGATGATATAGATAAGTCTGATAAAAGCGAGCTTGAAACACTTGTGGCAAAGTATGAAAAGCAGAGCGGTTATGAGCGTGAGGTCAACAACGGCAAGAAAGTTATTGCAGACGAAAACGCTTCAAAGAACGATATTACCAATGCCAAGCTTCTTATAAAGGCAAAGGCGAAAGAGATAAAGGAACAAAGTCTTGTTATAAAGACAGCGACGGATTGGAAAAACTTCGCAAAGCGTGTATCAGGCGGTGAAAGCTTTGCAGGAAAGCGTGTTGTGCTTGAAAAAGACATCGACTTCGGTGGTGCAAAGATATCGGCAGTAGGAACGGCTTCAAAGCCTTTTTGCGGATATTTTGACGGCAACGGACACGTTATGAAAAACGCTGTTATCCAAAACAATTCTTATGCAGGTCTGTTTGGCTATGCTGAGGACAGAGCGCAGATAAGAGATCTCAGTGCTGAGAAAATAACTGTCAGCGGTAAGTACGCAGGCGGGATCGTTGGTGAATTTGATGCGGTATCTATCCAACGCTGTACGTTCAGCGGAACTGTCAAGGGTACAAGTTCGGCAGGCGGAATCGTGGGCAAAGCAGGTGGTCTGACCCTGACAGAGTGCGCTTCAGACCTTGCAAAGTCAAGCAGTTCAAATGCTAAAGCTATGGTGGGCAGCATTGATAATGACGCTTTTTATTATGGACAGCAATATGCCGGTTGTTGGTATAACGGCAACTTTTCTGACAGCAAGGTCAAGAAAACGGCATTGTCTAACGTTACAAGCTCTGCAGCTTATTCGCTGAATACCATTGGCGGAAAGCAGACAGACAGCGGCAGGTGGACAATGGCAGGCGGCAAAGCAAGGCTAACTCGTCCAGGGGAGCAGGCTTCCCACAAGATAACATTTGAAGCCCCCGACGGCAAGCATTATGCCTGCACTGATAAGGACGGCAAGGTGAAATATCCTGCTGTCAAAGTGCAAAGCGGTTATGCTCTTAAATGGTACAAGAACGGAATTGCTGTCGATGCGAACACAGTTTATACTGCTGACAGCACAGTAAAGGCAAAGCTTGTTGAAGCAAAATTTGTCACTGTCGACTATGTTTTAAATGGCGGCACGAACAGCACAGGCAATCCGGAATACCTCAGCAAAGGCGAAAGCGTGTCGCTTTCCGAGCCGACAAAAGAGGGTGCAGACTTTGCAGGCTGGTATGATAACGCTGCACTTTCAGGTGAAAGAATAGAAAGCATCTCATATTCAGGCGGTGCAAAGACTCTTTATGCCGCATGGAAGCCTTATACATATAACGTTACGTTTGTGGATAAGGACGGCAAGGTGATAAGTCAGCAGACAGTGGAATATGGTAAGTCTGCAAAAGCTCCGAAAGCCCCTGCTATGAAGGGTCTGCGTTTTACAGGCTGGGATAAGGACTATAAAAACGTCACGGAGGATATGACTGTTACAGCGGAGTATTCTGACAGCAAGCTTATTGCAGACTGCGAGATATCAGGCTTTAAGAACAGCTTCACATACACAGGAAAGAATATTGAACAGCCTGACGTAACGCTCACCTATGAGGGCAAAGAGCTTAAAGAAGGCGTGGATTACACTGTTTATTATAAGACCAATCTTAACGCAGGACCTGCAAAAATGACCTTTGTTGGAAAAGGAGAATACAGAGGCTCTGTTGCAAAAAGCTTTACTATCCAGCCAAAGGACGCTTCCAAGTTCAAGCTTTATTATGCTACACCGCTGTCGTTCACCGGCAAGGAGATAACACCTGATGTGCTTATAAAGGACGGCAATAAGACCCTAGAGCGTTATATTGATTATATGGTGATGTATTTCTCAAACGTGAACGTTGGCACGGGCAAGATAACAGTTGAATTTTACGGAAACTATAAGGGCAAGCAGACCGTTTCTTTTGTTATAAATCCTGCAAAACAGCAGATACAGGTGCTTGAAACAAGATACAAGGGTTTTTTTGTGGATTTTGTGCAGAAAGGATCTGCAACAGGCTATGAGGTCCAGTATGGCACAAGATCTGATTTTTCAAATGCTTCCACATACAGATCCACCACCAACAAGACGGATAAGATGACGGTACTTGGATTAGGGGCTTCAAAGACATATTATGTAAGAGTCCGCTCTTATACTGTCAAGGGTGGAAAGACCTATTACGGCAATTGGTCAGACGCTAAAAGCATTGTGACGGCAAAGACTAATTTTGCAAACGCAAAGGTCAGCGGTATTTCTTCAAAAAGCTTTACCGGCAAGGCGATAACGCAGAAGATCACAGTAAAATACGGCTCAAAGACCCTTAAAAACGGCACAGACTATACTGTGAAATATTCTGCAAACACCAAGGTCGGCACCGCAAAGGTGACTATCACAGGTAAGGGCATTTACGGCGGAGTTATCACCAAAAGCTTTGCTATCTATCCTGCAAAGCAGGTGATACAGAAGCTTTACGGCACATATGCAGGCTTCTTTATAGATTATGCACAGAAAGGTTCTGCCACGGGATATGAAATATCATACTCACAGCGTTCCGACTTTAATGGAGCAAAAAGCGTAAAGGTAACAAACAACCGCACTGATAAAAAGACAGTTTCCGGACTTGCAAGATATCAAAAATATTACGTCCGTGTAAGAAGCTACACTGTCAAAGGCGGAAAGACTTATAACGGAGCGTGGTCCGAAAAAAAATGGGTCTATACTCAATAATCCGACAGACGATAAAAATGCCCCTGATCATTTTCTGGTCAGGGGTATTTTTTATGCTCAGAAAAGTTCTGCTTTGTACCTGATAGAATCCTCCTCCGTTATCTCACGGATAACTCTGCATGGATTTCCTGCCGCAAGAGAATTTGGCGGTATGTCACGGGTGACAACGCTTCCTGCACCGATAACACAGCCCTCGCCTATGGTAACTCCGCCTGTGATGACAACATTGCTCGCTATCCAGCAGTTGGAGTGTATTGTGATAGGCTTGCCGTATTCATCATCATAAACAGTGCCGTCAGACTTTTTCTTCATGTTACGCTCATGCCATCTGAATGGGTGAACAGGTGTGGCAATGGTGCAGTTGGGACCGAAAAACACGTTGTCGCCAATCGTCACAGGGCAGGTGTCAAGCACTGTCAGATTGAAGTTTGCATAGCAGCCTGAGCCGAACTTTGTGAAAACGCCATAGTCAAAATACACAGGACCTTGGAGAAAAAATCCCTCGCCATGGTCGGGCAGAAGCTCGTCAAGGATAGCTTTTCTTCTCTCATCATCTTCATACAAACTGCTGTACTGCTGTGAAAGCTTGTGAGCCTTTGTCCTCAATTCTGCAAGCTCCTTGTCGGAGGAGTCATATATCTTGCCCGCAAGCATTTTTTCTTTTTCAGTCATTATAAAACGCCCTTTCTGTGTGTAGTTTCATTTGATTTTGTTGAGAGTATAGCACAAGTTCCGGGCTGTGTCAATAGTTTTTTTGGGGTCGAGTGATAGAATAAAAAATGGTATACAAAAGTGGAGAATGCTTATGAGCAAAGCACTCTCCACTTGATGAGTATACTATTTAAAAAGCTTGGCAGGGGAAAAAGTTATAGGTAAAATCCCTGCATATAATTTGTGTACATAAATGTGTCCTCGTCATCAGCGGTATTGTCACCAGCAGGCTTTTTTCTGCCACTAACACAAGAAGCCAACACTATCAGACCGCCTAGAACAATTGCAACGCTCACTCCAAGGACTACCAAAACCGCACAGAAAATTTTTACTATCATAAACACCGCTCCAATCATATTTCTCATACTTCGCCATAATTACTATTATGATTATATGCTGGTTTTGCCTGATAATCATTAAAAGCCGTGTAAAATGCAGATAAAAATCAAGTCAGCTTTTGTCTGGAACAAAAATCTTGTGGTAAAAATATTATTCAAAACGTTTCATGATTTAACAATTTTAAATGAAGAAAATTATAGCTGTCAGCTTAGTATAAAAATGCACAAACTGAGCTTTTTGTAAATGGTTAGCATTGTATATTACACTGAAAATGTACGATTCTTGAAAAAATATACATAAGTATGGGGCAAATACTTGACTAGATTAAAATTTTGTGATAAAATTATTAACGTGAATGAGTGTAATTATGGTTACTTATATGAAATAAATATGGAAGAGGGAAAAATAATGGGAAAAATAGAACCCTTTAAACAAAAAGTATGGCTTGCGTCACCTACAATGCATGGTGAGGAGCTTGAATATGTTACTGAGGCTTATAATACCAACTGGATGTCTACAGTCGGTAAGAATATAAATGAGGTCGAGAAGATAGCGGCGGAGAAGTCTGAAGTCAAGTATGCTGTTGGTCTTTCATGCTGCACGGCTGCGCTTCACTTGTGCTGTAAGCTTGCTGGCGAGAGGCTTTATGGCAAGCCTGCTATATCTCATGGTGCTCTTGAGGGCAGAAGAGTTTTTTGCAGCGACATGACCTTTGACGCTACTCTCAACCCAGTTGTTTACGAGGGCGGTATTCCTGTTTTTATCGACACTGACAGAGATACTTGGAACATGGATCCTGTGGCGCTTGAAAAGGCTTTTGAGATGTATCCTGAAGTCAAGCTGGTAGTAAGCGCTGAGTTATACGGTTTTCCTGGAAGAATGGACGAGATCAAGAGAATATGCGAGAAGCATGGTGCGCTTTTGATCGAGGACGCTGCTGAGGCTATGGGCGCTACAATTGACGGCAGACAGTGCGGAAGCTTTGGCGATTACAGTGCTGTAAGCTACAATGGCAATAAGATAATAACAGGTTCTAGCGGCGGATGTTTGCTGACGAACAGCCTTGAAGATGCAAACAGGGCTCGTAAGTGGTCAACGCAGGCTCGTGAGAATGCGGCATGGTATCAGCATGAAGAGGTCGGGTACAACTATCGTATGTCGAATGTTATTGCAGGAGTCGTTCGTGGTCAGTATCCGTATCTTGAGGAGCATATTGCGCAGAAAAAAGCAATATACGAGAGATACAAAGAGGGTCTTAAAGGACTTCCTGTTAAGATGAATCCTATCGTTGAGGGAACAGAGCCGAATTATTGGCTGTCTGCACTTATCATAGATAAAGACGCAATGTGCAAGCAGGTCAGAAATGACAGCGAGGCTTTGTACATCAAAGAAGCTGGCAAGACTTGTCCTACTGAAATTTTGGAAGCGATAGCAAGCATAAATGCAGAGGGAAGACCAATATGGAAGCCAATGCACATGCAGCCTATGTACAGAATGCACGAGTGCGTTGGACGCAACGGCAGTATCAGATGCCGCACAAATGCTTATATTGCAGGCGGTGCAGAAGATGTGGGCGCTGATATCTTTGACAGAGGTGCTTGCCTGCCTAGCGATAATAAGATGACTGAGGAACAGCAGGAGAGAATTATTCGGGTTATCAGGAGTTGTTTTGAGTAATGTATGCGAAATACATAAAGAGGATATTTGACTTCGTTTTGAGCTTAAAACCTTGATTATACAAGAGTTTCGCTGATTTAGTTGAATCTAGGTATGATGATTTTTTCTGTATGGTTGTGTCGGGTGAGCGGCGAGAATATGAAAAATTGAATGGTTTCTTGGATGCTTATTTGGAATCACACTGTAAGCTGAAAATTTATGATAAGGAGATTTGAACTAGCCCGCGGATGCTCTTAGAAAAAGAACATTCACAGGCTAGTTGTTGTGTTAGAAAAATTTCTATTGGAATAATCGGATGTTTTTTCAAAATATGGCCGTGCGTTAAAATCCATAATACTTGTGAAATCAACAAGTATACTTGAAATAAGAATTGAAACAGAGCAAAAAATATTTACACCGCTTGAAAAGGAGTAAACCACAAAATAGAAAAAATATGAAAGGATGAACCCATCCGATTTTCATGGGGAAAACAATGAATAGAGCAAATGAGAATAATATGAATATGAGTCGTACAAAGCATAGCAGCACATCTAATGTCAGGTGGATGCTTATCGGGTATGATTTGATTATGTATGCGGTGGTAGCAGCAATACTGTTATTACTGTATGGAGGAATGGATAAGTTATCAACTATTGGAATACTTCAGCAAGTATGCCTTTCGGTACTGTGTATTTTTGTAGCACGTCTTATTGGTAAAGTATATGGGCAGGTATGGAGATATGGTGGAATACAATGTTATATCCGGTTACTATTTACCGATTCTATTGCTTTTGTAGCTTATCTGTGTCTGGAATTATTACTTCCAATTCAAAAAATTACATTTGCTAGAATGCTTTCAATTGTCAGTTTGAACCTTCTAGGAGCATTAGCGCTTCGTATGATGTATCGCTATGCGTATAAGTGCGGAAATCGGAAAACTACAAAAGGAAAAATTCTTTCCGCGTTATTACATATGTTTTCTGGCATAGAAGCGGAAAATGAAAAAGAAGTTCAGAAAATCAAAGTTGCAATTATTGGTGCAGGACGTGTTGGTGTAAGTCTGGCAGAGGAACTAATAAATAATGAGGAAACAGCATATATCCCGAGATGTTTTATAGATATTAGCAAAGAAAAAGTTGGTCGTGAAATTCATGGAATCCCAGTTTGGTCAGAGAATGAGGCAACATTTAACAGATTGGGTGAATTTGAAGTACAGGAGATTATTTTTGCAATACCGTCAATGGATGCTGACAAGAAAAAGGCGCTTTATGAATATTACAAAAATGCAGGATATAAGTTAAAGGTTTATGATTATCCGACTATGTATACCGCAGGAGGAAAGAGGCATCTTCGAGAATTTGATATTGAGGAACTTTTGTTTAGAAAACAATTAGTGGTTTCTGATGAAAGAACAAATGCTTACTATAAAGACAAAGTTGTACTTATCACTGGTGGTGGTGGTTCCATTGGTTCAGAACTTTGCAGACAACTGGCAAAGATGAATCCAAGGAAGATTATCATTTTGGATATTTATGAAAATGGTGCATATGATGTTCAACAGGAGTTAAAGATCGCGTACGGAGATTGTCTTGATCTACAGATCGAAATTTGTTCTATCACAAATAGGAAAGCTCTTGAGAAAGTATTTGAGAAATACCATCCTCAGATAATTATTAATGCAGCTGCTCATAAACATGTTCCGTTAATGGAACATAACTGTGTGGAAGCTATTTACAATAATGTATTCGGTACACAGAATCTAGTAGAGCTATGTGAGAAGTTTGGAACAGAACGCTTTATGATGGTATCTACAGATAAAGCAGTTAACCCTACTAACGTTATGGGTGCTACAAAGAGAATGTGTGAAATGATTGTGCAGAGTGCAAGTACACACGGAAAAGTGAAATACAGTGCTACACGATTTGGAAATGTACTAGGTAGCGCAGGATCAGTTATTCCATTATTTAAGCGTCAGATTGCGAATGGTGGTCCGGTTACTGT
>PPYE01777179.1_pt1 | contig 15663 bp, 7 predicted proteins | sample 1559881 | NCBI WGS metagenome assembly PPYE01 (sample SAMN08240022, study PRJNA423297) | Human gut metagenome, whole genome shotgun sequencing project. | reverse complement strand
AGGATGGTTATCCAGCTCAGTCCCGCCTGGGCACTTTCCAATACAAGAAACTCGAATAGTGTCTTGTCGTCTGTTACCGTTTTTCCCCACTCTTCATCGTGGTATTTCACATACAGCTCGTCGGTTCCGCACCAGCCGCAACGTCCGTTTATAATGTCTTGCATAAGCGTTATTTTTGTAATGAGGTGCTAAGGTAGTGCTTTCATTCCGAATAAACAAATCTATCTATTCTAAATGGATAGATTTGTTTATTCGGAATGGAATGTTTATATTTGTATCTGAATATAAATGACATAGCCCTATGATAAGCAAATCGGATATAGTAGAGGCCATACGTGTGCAACGTGAACGGTTGAGGAAATTTCAAAGTTTCCGACGTGACCTATTGTTGTCTTTACCTCCCTTGGTAGCAGACTATGCACTGATTATATCTGGTATTCGCCGTTGTGGTAAGAGTACATTGCTGGCACAATTATCGGTGGATAGATACAAGCCGGAAGAGGTGCTCTCCTTGAATTTTGATACCCCTTTACTGTATGGATTTGAATTCAGTGATTTCCGTATAGTGGATGAAGTTATTAAGGAACATGAAGGGTGTATCGCTCTTCTTTTTGACGAAATACAGATTGTTGATGGTTGGGAGGTGTATATTCGGGGCAAGTTGGATGAAGGGTTTTATGTGGGAATCACCGGCTCCAATGCTTCGATGTTGAGTCGTGAATTGGGCACGAAGTTGACAGGAAGACATATTACGAAAGAACTGTTCCCTTTTTCGTATGCTGAATATTGCGGTTTTACGGGTAAGACTATCGGTGACAGTTCCTTGTACGACTATCTGCATCAGGGTGGCTTCCCTCAATACTTGCAACTGGATGATCAGGATGTTCTGACGGATTTAGTCAATGATATAGTATATCGTGATATTGCCGTGAGATATAATATACGTGATGACCACTCTTTGAAAAGTCTCTTGGCCTATTTGATGGGGAATGTGGGCAATCTGGTGTCTGCTACAAAACTGAAACAGATACTGGGAATGAAAAGTACTTCTACTGTGTCTGATTATTTCTCTTATTTCGAACAGACTTACTTGATAAACTTTGTTCCGAAATTTTCATATTCATATAAAGCGCAACTGTTGAACCCGAAGAAAGTGTATTGTGTGGACAATGGTGTTGTATTTGTCACCTCTCCATCTTTCACCCGTGATGAGGGTCGGAGGCTGGAGAACATGGTTTTTGCGGAATTGCGTCGCCGTTATTCTGAGATATTCTATTATAATGAGAACCGGAAGGAATGCGACTTTATAGTTGTACGCAATTCTGTGCCCCAGCTTGCCATCCAGGTATGCTATGCCTTGACCGCAGAAAACCGGAAAAGGGAAGTAGATGGCTTACTGGATGCCTTGTCTTTCTTCAAGATGGGGCATGGACTGATACTCACTTATAACCAACATGACAAATTTTCCGTAGGAGATAAAACGATAGAAGCATTGCCGGTGTCTGAATATTTTAAAGACTAATCTTCTTGTCTCTTGCACTCCACCACATGATACAGCGTGCCGAACCGTGTTCTGCGGGACGGCACTTCATGTTTCTGCAGTATCCTTCCGAATACATTCACTCTCTTGGTGGACAGCGGGATGGCGCTGTACCGGCGCAGGCGGTTCAGTATTTCGGCAGACGACAGCCATTCTCCCTCCTCGTCATTTCCGGCAACGCGGAAATAGTGGTAGAACAGTTGCTCTTCGGGCGGTATCTGTTCGAAATCGTGGTTGTTTTCCGTCATAATCCGTTCGTCCGACTGGTCGAACCAATAGCGTTCGCCGTGGTCCAGTTCGTGCATGGCCTGGGCATAAAGCTGGTTGTAGTCTATCGGGCGGTTGGTGTCTATTGCTTCCGTCACTTCTATGCAGATGAACCGGCGACTGCCGCTGGGGTCGGTCAGCAAGTCCTTCTGGTTGCTGGTGGCGATGAACGAGGCATATCGGCGCATCTCGAGCACGGCATTGGCGTATGGCTTGCGCACGTTGACCACCGGCTTCTGGAGGATATGTTTCAGGAATCCTTGCTGGGTGCTGCTTATCTGGTCGAATTCATCGATGTTGATGAGCGCAAAACGGTTGAGGTAAAGTTCGGCGTCGCGCTTGCGCGAGAAGTCGATGCTGTCCGTATAATAGGCACGCAGCTCGGGCGGGACGATGCTTCGGCAAAAGGTGCTTTTGCGGGTGCCTTGTGCACCTACCAATAAGGGGGAGACGCTGTTGGCATATTTCTTGTCGGTATTGCCGCGCCAGTGTGCCACCATGTTGAGAAACCAGCGGTGGAACAGTTCGGCCCAGTACGGGTTGTTGCAGGGTACTGTCCGGGCGAGTGCCAGGATACGGTCTTTCCCGTCCCAGTGCGGAAGGTCGTACAGATAATCTTCCAGCGGATTGAATACCGGGATGCGGTTGGAGTAGATGTACCGGCTGATGTCTCTGTCCCACAAGGGAATGCCTTCCGACTGTGCATCCAGTGCAATGCTGTTCAGCGTGCGCTTGTCGATGGGGGAGAAGCGGAAACGGAACGAGTGGCGTTCACGGTATTCCACCTCACCCACTTGGGTGTTGTAGCGGAAGTCGTAGCGGCGTTTCATGAACTCGTCCGTCTGTATGGCAAGTCTTTGCTCTTTGCTGAGGCTGCTTTGGGTATTGAAGCCTTTGTTCTCTTGGTAAACGCTTCTTATAATCTGCCGGATGACAGTCTCTTTTTGGCGTAGATAATAATGGAAATAGGTACGCTTCACGGTCTCTTCTTCGGGGATGCCCGAACGGAAACAGTTCTCGGCAAGGCGCACGGTCAGGGAGTGCAGGCTGTTGTCGGCACCGGCACCCGTCGCTTCGGCGAAAGTCTTCTGCAAGGCGGCCTCAAACAGCATGATGATGGCTTCTTCGGCTTCATATCCCGGCACGGCGCGCGTCAGGGGTGACTTCTCGTCTTGCAGGGCTTCCCGATAGGTGGTTTCGTCGGGCATGGAGACGGGCTGTGCAAGATAGAACTGTATGGAGTCCGGGCGGTACATGGCTTCGGGGTCGAAGGAGAGGCGGGAGTACTGTTCCAGCTTGGGCTCTTTCAGCAGAATGTCGAAAGGCAGTTGGGGCTGGTAGCATTTCACGGCAAGGCGGTAGGCATGGGCGTGGAACACCTCGGCTTCTTCCCGTTTGCCCGGCAGCGAGTTGTTCGGACGGGTGAAGGTAGTCCAAATCTTTACAGTCCGTCCGCTGGAACCGGTGAATACGAGCCGCGTCTGGGGCTGTTCCCAGGCAAGACGTTTCACAAGGGCTATTTCGGACTTGCCGGAAAGCGGGCCTACGGTCAGTTCCACGATGCCGTTGTAGGTTTTCATCTGGCAAACACCGTTCGTCTTGCGGAATTCGGCTGCCGGGAGTACTTTGGGCAGTCGGTCTGCCTCGTTGCAGCGCTTGCCGGGCAAGCAGTATCGCAGTTGCTGGCGGAAAGTGGATACGGGCTGGGTTTTGGTCTCCGTTTTGATTTTCTGTAGGAAGGTGTCTAAGTCTGTCGTGCTCAGTGTCAGATTCCCGTCTTTTTCTCTCAGTTGGGTGATTTTCATTTCTATTTTTTGTTTTGTCACATGCAGGCAAAATGGTTTGCTTACAGTGTACTAAGGTACGACAATCAGGCTCTTTTTGCAAGTGATTCCATGCTTTTTTAGGTCTATTCCAGCGTTTTTCTGTGGAAAATCTGATGTTTTGAGTCGAAAAAGCAGGTGATTTGGGATGCTTTGTGCAGACTTCCACGCTGGTTTTTGCTTGTTGAAACAAAAGGTTTTGCTTGTTGAAATCAATAGTTTTCCTAAGGAAAACTCTCAGTTTCTCTTGTTGAAACTTTTATTTTAGAAGGTTTAAACCAATGGTATTTGTTGTTGAAACTTTTGGTATTTGTTTAAGAAACTAAAAGTTTCATACTGAGAACTAAGCATATATCACTATTCTGTGGTGGATGAAGTAAGTATCGGATACTGCTTTTGTTATGGCGTGATGGATGGTTGTGAAGATTTTTATCTATCACGGGTATCTTTCACGCTTTAATCGGTTTATAATCAAAAGGATATCCCCCTCTGCGTGATAGCATGACAGATGTTTTTCAAAAATAAACTTTGTAGAAGCTGAGCTGTCCGGATGCTTCAATCGTTGTAGCTGTATTCTTCGCTGTATCTCTCGAATTTCGGTTCTTCGGCAATTCCGTATTGTTTGAAAACCTGACGGATATATGCTTGTGCCTTTGGAAACAAGCCTTGTTCCTGGCGGTAAAAGCGATAATAGGTGGTCTTGCCAAAGTGTCCTACAAGCTGGTTCCTCATCGGGGCTGCACATTTGTGGGGTACGTTGTCCAGCAGGTGCCGGATGCCCCATGCAACCCGGCACTTCAGGGCTTTCCGGAAATGAGGGCAGTTGGTGGTATCGGCAGGGATACAGTTCGGATTGATGATGCTTAAAGTAGGACATTGCGAGGTGCAATTGGTAGCAGCCAAGTGGTGCAGGCATTCTTCCTTATGGACGCACTGGCTGTTGAAGCAATGTGCAAAGCCATAAGGCACAGACTGGTAGTCGAATTTATTTTCCATATGTAAAAAAGAGTATAATTCTTCTTTAAAGTGAGCTGAACTTGCTATATTTGTCATAATTCCTAATATCTGGTATATGAAAAATAGAGTAAGTTTTTTTTGTCTGCATACGTGTCTTCTCCTGTTCAGCTTTTGGACAATGTATCCTGCCTTGGGGCATGCGGCTGATGGGAATGTTATTTCCCGTTTGAAGTTCAAGCAGATTTCTACATTAGACGGATTACCGACGGATGAGGTCCAGAAAATATATCAGGATAAGGAAGGGTTTTTGTGGTTTGCTACCCGGTATGGTTTCTGTAAATACGACGGTTACCAGATTACTGTCTATAAATCGAGCTTGAATACTCCCGGTTTGTTGACCAGTAACAACATTTATTGTTTTGCCGATGACAATGACGGCTTCTTGTGGATTGGTACACAAGAGGGGTTGAACACACTCAATAAGAAAACCGGAGAAATCCGTCAATATACTGCGCCTGCCATTCCAAACAATGCGGTCTCATGCCTGTTGGTCACCCGGGAAAATGAGGTATGGATTGGTACGGATTCCGGCTTATGCCGGTATGTGGCAGAGAAGGACTCCTTCGTGATGTATGACGGCAAGTCCACCGATGGTATATTTCCCGCAGCTTCCATCAAATCGTTGTTCGAGGACTCGGATGGGGATTTGTGGGTCGGTACCTGGTCCAGTGGTCTTTTTCGTTATTCCCGGAAGGAGGATAAATTCTATGCATATCCCAAAATCAATGAACGGAACTCGGCACATGTTATCTATCAGGATTCCAACCGGAAAATGTGGGTCGGTGGTTGGGATTGCGGATTATTTCTCTTGAATCATCCCAAGGATATGGCAAACGTGTTTTATACACATTATTCGCATCGGATAGGGGATGATGCCAGCTTGTCGGACAATATTGTTTATGATATTGTGGAGGATGTACACACCCATACCTTGTGGATAGGGACCCGGGTGGGGCTGAGCATTATGAAGCAGGAGAATCCCGGTACATTCATTAATTACAAGTCGTTGCATTCGGCATATCATATACCTTGTGATGAAATAAATTCACTGTTGCGCGACCGCTTCAATAATATCTGGCTGGGTTCCATTGGCGGCGGTGTCCTGATGATAGACACGAAACAATCTCCGTTTGCTTTCTATTCTTTGAATCTGGCAGAGGATGACGTGCCTACTACTGCCGTCCGCGCTTTGTTTGCCGATGCAGATAAAGACCTTTGGCTGGGTACCGGAAGTTATGGGCTGGCACGCAAGGATTATGAAACCGGTGTGTTGTCGTTCTTTTCCCATATCCCGGAATTCTCGGATATTCCCGGTGTACCCACGGTCAATTACATTATTCAGCGTAAGAATGGAGAAGTATGGTTCGCTACCTATGACGGTGGTATCTTGATTTATGAGAAAGGAGAGAAAGTGAAGGTGCTGACTGAATCCGACACGCCTTATCTCTATTCGGATTGCGTTTCGGCCTTGTGTGAGGACAGTAAGGGGAATTGTTGGGTAGGCTGTCGCGGCGGTATGGGAATCAGTTTGGCCGATGGAGGGCATTATAGGTTCGGAACACTTTCTTTTGCCGGAGGCGGGTTGGCGGATTGGTATCATGTGAAGGACATTGTGGAGGATGCGGATGGCAGCTTCTGGATTGCGACAGCCAACTATGGAATTATACATATTATGGGGGATGTGCAGCATCCCGAAACGCTGAAATATAGTAACTATAGTTATAACAACGGCCAGCTGGCAACGAACTCGGTGTTGTGTTTGCATGTGGATAAATCGGGAAGGCTATGGGCCGGAACTGAGGGAGGAGGGTTGTATCTATATGATTATAAGGAAAATGTATTTACGGAAAAGAATCAGGAATATCAGCTGTTTGCCGACATGATAGGGTCTATAGAGGAAGACAGGCAAGGGTGTCTATGGATGGGGACTAATATGGGGCTGGTACAGCTTTTTGTACCGATGGACGAGAATTTGGCTACGGTCCGTGTCTATACGACAGCAGACGGTCTGCAGGATAACTTTTTCATATCACAGTCTTCTTGCAGTAGGGAGGGCGAGTTATTCTTTGGAGGAAATAAGGGTTATAACAGTTTCCTTCCTGCATCTCTGGAGAAAGACAATGAAGCTGTGCCTTATCTGATTACGGATATAAAAATCTTCAACCGTTCTTTTGCGGTATTGGAACCGGAGGTCAGAGAACGGATTTCTTCTGTCATGCCTTCGTTTACGCGGAAGTTAGATCTGCCTTACGGATATAATAATTTCAGTATTGAATTCGCATCCCTTACTTATAAGAATCCCGGTTTAAATCGGTATGCTTATCAGCTTGTAGGTTTTGACAAGGATTGGCAATATACGGATGCCAACCGCCGTTTTGCCTATTATAATAATTTGAAGAGCGGTACTTATCGGTTCCGTCTGAAAGCCACCAATGAAAATGGCATTTGGAGTCAGGAAATCCGTGAACTTGAGGTGGTGGTATTGCCACCGTTCTGGGCTACATGGTGGGCTTATATCATTTATGCACTGATAGGGGCAGCTATTGTCTGCTTCATTCTCCGGACAGCAAAGAACAGGATGCAGCTGCGTAATGAGCTGCATCTTCGGGAGATGGAGAAGTCCAAACTGGAAGAACTGAATCATGCCAAATTGCAGTTCTTTACAAATATCACGCATGAACTGCTGACTCCGCTGACCATTATCTCGGCTACCGTCGATGAGTTGAAGATGCGGTTTCCCGGGCATGACGACCTTTATACGGTAATGGGTAGCAATATCAGCAGGCTCATCCGTCTGTTGCAGCAGATTCTTGAATTTCGTAAAGCAGAAACCGGCAATCTGAAGTTGCGTGTCTCTCCAGGAGATGTGGCGGCGTTTGTGAAAAATGAAGCCGAATCTTTCCTGCCGCTTGTCAAAAAGCGCAAGATACATTTCTCCGTACTCTGTAATCCGGAGTCGATTATCGGTTATTTTGATACGGACAAGCTGGACAAGATTCTCTACAACCTGCTTTCCAATGCCGCCAAATATAATAAGGAGGGTGGCTATATACAAGTCACGCTGATGTATGCCGAAGACAGGGACTTCGTCCGGTTGCATGTAAAGGATAATGGCAGTGGCATTTCAAAGGACAAGCAGAAGAGCCTCTTCAAGCGGTTCTACGAGGGGGATTACCGGAAGTTCAACACCATTGGTACGGGCATCGGCCTTTCTTTGGTAAAGGACTTGGTGGAGCTGCATGGAGGAAGCATTGAAGTGGAGAGCGAGGAAGGCCGGGGAACGGAATTCATCGTGACCTTGCCCGTAGACCGCTCTTACTTTAAGGAAGAACAGATTGATGAGGAAGCTGTACTTCCGGTACAGAAAACCGTTACCTATCTTGAAGAGGAGAATGCGGAGAATGTGGTTGCTGAAAAGCCCAAAGCGCATACCATACTGGTGGTGGAGGACAATGAGGAGCTTTTGCAGTTAATGGTCCGGCTGCTGAAACGTGAATACAATGTCCATACGGCCGAAAACGGTCAGGAGGCTGTGACTGTGCTTGACAATGAGGATATTGACCTGATTGTTTCGGACGTGATGATGCCCGTAATGGACGGCATCGAGTTTTGCAGGTATGTGAAGAACAAGTTGGAACTCAGTCATATTCCCGTGATTCTTCTGACAGCCAAGAACAAGGAGGAAGACCGTGCCGAAGCTTATGAAGTGGGGGCGGATGCCTTTATCAGTAAACCGTTCAACCTGGCCGTGCTGCATGCACGCATCCGCAATCTGCTGAAATACAAAGAACGCAAGGCGCATGACTTTAAGAACCAACTGGTGTTCGAAATCAAGGAACTGGACTATACCAGCATTGATGAGGACTTCATGCAGCGTGCCATTGACTGCGTAAACCGCCATCTGGAAGATTCAGACTTCGACCAGCCCCAGTTTGTGGAGGAGATGGGCACCAGCAAGTCCACCCTTTACAAGAAACTGAAATCCCTGACGGGACTGAATACTTCTGCCTTTATCCGTAACATCCGTCTGAAAGCGGCCTGCCGCATTATGGAGGAGAAGGGGAGTTCTGTGCGTGTTTCCGATCTGGCGTATGCCGTCGGTTTTAATGACCCGAAATATTTCAGTTCTTGTTTCAAAAAGGAATTCGGCATGTTGCCGACGGAATATCAGGAACGCTTCATACAGTCATAGATCAAGTCAAATTATGCTTCAATTAGGTCGAATAACTAAAATTCTACCTCGTAGAAGCATTATTGGAGGTCTTCCTATCAGCATTCGCCTACATTTGCCATTGTTTTCACGGTTAAAATGAAGAGTGAAAGTGAAACAATTAATGTTTAATCTTAAAGTTTATACAATGAAAAGACAGAGATTCTTTGAAGGACTCGGGCTGAAAGTGTATGTCACTTTGGCCATTTGTATGGCCCTTCTGTTGAATGTTCAGTTCTTGAACGCACAGAGTTCGACAATCAATGTAAAAGGTGTGGTTAATGATGCGATGGGACCGGTGATTGGCGCCAGTGTAGTGGAGAAAGGGAATGCGACGAATGGAACAATTACCGACATTGACGGTAATTTCTCTTTGAAAGTCCCTTCGGATGCCACTTTGACAATCAGCTTTATCGGTTATAAGACGGTAGAGCTGCCGGTGGCTGGAAAAACATCCTTTACTGTGACTCTGAAAGAAGACAGCGAAATGCTGGACGAGGTGGTAGTGGTAGGTTTCGGCACGCAGAAGAAGGTGAACCTGACAGGTTCTGTGGGGCTGGCTACGGCGAAGGAAATTGAAGCACGTCCGGTAGCGAATGCCACGCAGGCATTGCAGGGCTTGGTACCGGGCTTGCAGATTACGACCAATACCGGTGAACTGGACAAGAATATGTCCATCAATATCCGTGGCAACGGTACCATCGGTGACGGCTCAAGCGGAAGTCCGCTGATTTTGATTGACGGTATGGAAGGTGACATCAATACGGTGAATCCGCAGGACATCGAGAATATTTCTGTATTGAAGGATGCTGCCGCTTCCTCTATTTATGGGTCGCGTGCACCGTTCGGTGTTATCTTGGTGACTACCAAGAAAGGCAAATCGGGCAAGCCGACTATCAACTACAACAACAGCTTCCGCTTCAACAGTCCGGTGAATCTGCCGGAGATGATGGACTCCTATACCTTTGCCAACTACTTCAATGAGGCTGCACGCAACGGTCAGGACAATGCCCAGTTCTCTGATACAGTGATGCAGCAGATGCTTGACTTCCAGGCTGCGGGAGGTACTAATCGTGGCGGTTTGCCTACTGATGGCAATGTATGGGGTAAACCGGCAGGCGACCCGTTTACTACGGCGTATGCCAATACTGACTGGTTTTCCGAAATCTACAAGGGTTCTTCCTTCTCGCAAGAACATAATTTCAGTGTAAGCGGTGGTGGTGACAAGTTCAATTATTATGCTTCATTGGGCTATCTGGATCAGAATGGTTTGCTCCGTCATGGTTCCGATGACTTGAAGCGCTATAATGCTACTGCCAAATTTGGTGCCGAGCTGACCAAATGGTTGAAGTTCAATTACAGCTTGCGTTATGTCCGTCAAGACCTTGGCCGTCCTACCAATTTTGGTGGCGGTTTGTATGAGAGAATTGGCCGTCAGACTTGGCCTAATCTTCCGGTTTATGATGAAAACGGCTATTATTTTAATGGTAATGCCGATACGCCGGCGATGTCACTTGCATTGGGTGGTGAGCGCGATGTGCAGACAGATAAGGTTTATCATCAGGCAAGCTTGGTATTCGAACCCGTGAAGAATTGGATTACCAATGTTGAGTTCAACTATAGTACCAATTCTATAGATACACGTGAAACCGGACTTCCTTACTATAACCACGATGTGAGTGGAAATATTGTGGATACGCAAGGAACCTCAAGTCTCTATCAAGACTACAAGAAAGAGAGCTACATGAACTGGAATATTTACTCCACTTATTCTCTTGCTATCAATGATGATCATAATTTTAAGGTAATGGGTGGTTTTCAGTCCGAAGAAATGCGCCAGAAGTTTTTTAGTGCCAAAGGATATGGCTTGCAGGTGGAAGACCTTCCGGAACTGGACTTGATTTCGAATATTGACGGCGCCGGTAAGGATAAGGTGCCCGAGGTGGGTGGCTATCGTAATGAGTGGGCCACAGCGGGTTTCTTTGGCCGCTTGAACTATGATTATAAAGGTCGTTATCTGGCAGAGGCCAATCTGCGCTATGATGGTACCTCCCGCTTCCGCCGTGGCAATCGTTGGCAGTTGTCTCCCTCCTTCTCTTTGGGTTGGAACATTGCCCAGGAAAACTTCTGGGAAGATTTTGCGGATGTTTGCAATCAGTTGAAGTTCCGTTTCTCTTATGGTGAACTGGGGAATATGAATACAAACGGCTGGTATCCTACTTATCGTGCCATGACATTGAAGCAGGCAAACGGAAGCTGGCTGCAGAATGGACTGAAACCAAACACTGCTTATGTAGGCGACCTTATCAGTACAGCCTTGACTTGGGAGAAAGTGCGTACCTGGAATATCGGTCTTGACTGGGGGCTGTTCAACAACCGTCTGACCGGGTCATTCGATGCTTATATCCGTTATACGGACAATATGGTAGGTCCGTCTGTAGAGTTGCCCGCTACATTGGGTATTGCGACTCCCAAGACCAATAACTGTGACTTGAAGACGAAGGGTTGGGAACTTACCATCGGATGGCAGGACCGCACCAACTTCGGTATGGGCTATGGCATTAAGTTCAATGTTTCTGATGCACGTACTTATATAGACAGATACCCGGGTAACCCGACAAACTCAATCAATACTTATATCGCAGGCCGCGAGATTGGTGAAATCTGGGGCTTTGAAACCGTGGGAATTGCCAAGACAGATGATGAGATGCAGGCGCATCTGAATAAAGTGGGCGGACAAAGTGCCATCGGTTCCGGCGTTTGGACTGCCGGTGACATCATGTATGCCGACCAGGATGGCAAACCGGGCATCACCAAAGGTGCACAGACTTTGGAGGACCACGGTGACTTGAAGGTGATAGGCAACAATACTCCCCGTTATCATTTCGGTCTTGACTTGAATGCCAATTACAAGGGATTTGATGTTCGCCTCTTCTTCCAGGGAGTGATGAAGCGTGACTACTGGCAGGGTTCCAATATCTTCTGGGGCGTTGGCCAATGGGGTATGTGGTGGTCAACCGGTTTGAAGGAACACGAAGATTACTTCCGTGATGAACCCGTCGGGCTGGCCGGTCATGAGATTGCCGCCAATGTCAATTCATACTATGCGCGTCCGAGATTTGACAGTACCCAGAACCAGGAAACCCAAACCCGCTATCTGCAGGATGCGTCTTATATCCGTTTGAAGAACTTCCAGCTTGGCTACACATTGCCTGCTTCCATGATTCGCAAAATCGGTATCACCAACTGCCGCATCTTCGTATCGGGCGAGAATCTGTGGACGGGAACCAAACTGAGCAAGTTGTTCGATCCCGAAACCATCAGCGGTGGTAACACGGACAGCAATGCTTCTGCACCTATCAAGAGTGCCGGTAATGCATACCCGCTTTCAAGAACTTGGTCTTTTGGACTTAGCGTATCACTTTAATCCCATAAATAATGAAGAATATTATGAAATCGAATTATAGATATATTGTAAAAGCGTTCATGGCAATGGCAGTGATTGCCGGAACGACTTCCTGCGATGATTTTCTGGACAGAGAGCCGATGTCAAGCATTTCTCCCGAAACCTATTACTCCACTGCGGCCCAGTTGGAAGCCAATCTGAATGATGAATATCCCAATGTCCTTCCGTCATTCGGCCAGTGGACTTATGGCATCTTCGGTGAAGACAAAGGAACCGATAACCAGATAGAGGTGAATGCCAATGACCGCTATACCCAGGATCGCTGGAAAGTACCTCATAGCGAAAGTGACAATTGGAAGTTCGAACGCATCTATCGTATTAATTTCTTTTTGTCTGAAGCACTTCCCAAATTCGGTGAGGACATGAGCGGTTCACAAAATACAATTTCCGGGAGTGTAGCCACCATCAAGCACTATATCGGAGAAATGTACTTCCTGCGTGCTTACGAGTACTTTAAGAAGCTTCAGTTGTTCGGTGACTTCCCGATTATCGACCAACCGCTTGCCGATGAGATGGAAGCTCTCCGTGAAGCCAGCAAACGTTTTCCGCGTAATGAAGTGGCACGTTTCATCATTTCCGATCTTGACAAGGCTTATGCCTATATGAGTGATGTCGATATGGCGACGACCCGTATCAATAAGGATGCTGCGATGCTGGTTAAGTCACGTGTGGCACTGTTCGAGGCTACTTGGTTGCAGAATTTCAAGGGTACGGCATTCGTACCTGGTGGAGAAGGCTGGCCGGGGGCATCTCTTCACAACAATTACCAGTATCCGAGCGGAAACCTTGATAATGAAGTGAAGTACTTCTTGGAACAGGCCGTAGAAGCTTCCAAACTTGTAGCAGATAAATACAAAGGGAATTTGACGGAGAATACCGGTGTGTTGCAACAATCAGCTGATGACCCGTCAAATCCTTACTTTGATATGTTTGCACAAGAAGACCTTTCGGATGTGAAGGAAGTACTGTTGTGGCGCCAGTATGCCCGCGGACTCTCTACTCATAACATCAATGCCGCTGCCGGACGTGGTAATTACCGTATCGGTCTGACCCGTGGATTCGTACAGAATTTCCTGATGAAGGATGGTACTCCGGTTTATGCTCACGGTTCTTATGCGGATGGTGACGGCTATTATATGGGCGACAAGACGGTTGCTGATGTACGTGTAAACCGTGACCCGCGTCTCAGTATCTTCCTGAAAGAACCGGGACAGAAGAACATCCTTTTTGAAGTTGATAATAATGAAGGTACGGAGGTTGTGATGGAAGAGCCCTATCCGGCCATTACGAGTGGTGACGGTGAGCGTGGCTATGCTACCGGCTATGCATTGCGCAAGGGTGGTTCATTCAACCGTAAGTATTATGCCAATGGCGGTGGTTATACGGCAGCTGTATGTTTCCGTGCAGCTGAGGCTCTGCTGAATTATATGGAAGCAAGTTATCTGCTCAATGGAACGCTGGATGCTACGGCTCGTGAATATTGGACTGTACTTCGTCAACGTGCCGGCATCAGTACTGATTTTGACAAGACTATCGCTGCAACGGACATGAGCAAGGAGGCTGAAAATGATTGGGGAGCCTATACGGGTGGAAGTGTCATCTCTGACAAGACTCTGTATAATATCCGTCGTGAACGTCGTTGCGAGTTCCTGGCTGAAGGTCTTCGCTACATGGACTTGTGCCGTTGGCGTTCTATGGACCAACTGATGACTGCTCCCAGCCATCTGGAAGGTATGCATTTGTGGAATACTCCGATGGAGGACTGGTATTTGGATGATAATGGAAAATCCATTTTGGTTGCTGACGGGACAGACAAAGCTAATGTCTCATCGAAAGACAAGAGTGAGTATCTCCGTCCGTTCGAGAGAAGCAGCAACCAGTCTGCCTATAACGGCTGTACTTGGAAGATGGCACACTATTTGAATCCTATCATGATCAAGCAGTTCCAGTTGACAGCCACTTCGGGAGCGGATGTATCGACTTCCATTCTTTACCAGAATCCTTATTGGCCGGTGGTAGCTGACCAGCCGGCTGAGAAATAAAGGCATTTTTCAATAGGTATTTGATTTAGGGGGTAGGATACACTTTCTGGTGAGAAGGCGTCCTGCTCCCTTCTTTATAAATAGAAACAAGACAGAGTATGACTAATTTTAATTTCAAGTTTTTAGGGGCATGGTTGGTTATCGTAGCGTCAATCACCGGTCTGCAGGCACAAAATGATTCCACCTTAAAGGGAAAGGACGAAATGGTTCCGGCCGGAGTGTGGAACGATGTAAACGGGGAGTATATTAATGCACACGGTGGTGGTATACTGTTATTTGACAGTAAATATTATTGGTTCGGTGAACACCGTCCGGCAAAGGGATTCTCTACGGAAGTGGGAGTAACTTGCTACTCTTCTACCGATTTATGTAACTGGAGATACGAGGGGGTGGCCTTGTCTGTATCGGAAGAAGCGGGCAATGAAATAGAGAAAGGCTGTATTATGGAACGTCCCAAGGTGATTTACAACAAAAGGACGAAGAAATTTGTCATGTGGTTTCATTTGGAGCTGAAGGGTAAAGGCTATGAGGCTGCCCGTGCGGGAGTGGCTGTCAGTGATTCTCCGACGGGACCTTATTGTTTTGTTTCTTCGAGTCGTGTCTGCCCTGGAATATTTCCGCTGAATATGACGGAGGAAGAACGGGACATGCAGTGGAATATGGAACAGTTTGAAGAATGGTGGACACCCGAGTGGAGAGAGGCTGTAAATAAGGGGTTGTTCGTGAAGCGTGACTTGGAGGGCGGACAGATGTCCCGTGACATGACATTGTATGTTGACGATGATGGGATAGCTTATCATATCTACTCTTCGGAAGAGAATCTGACCTTGCAAATAGCCGAACTGACAGATGACTATCAAGGACATTCCGGAAAATATGTCCGTCTCTTTCCGGGGGGACACAATGAGGCACCGGCCATCTTCAAGAAAGACGGCACTTACTGGATGATAACCTCCGGATGTACCGGTTGGGCACCCAATGCGGCGCGTCTGTTCTCGGCTCCTTCCATCTGGGGACCGTGGACACAGCATCCCAACCCTTGTCGGGGTGAGGGAAGTGATAAGACTTTCGGCGGTCAAAGCACTTACGTATTGCAGCTTCCCGGTAACCGCTACCTTTTCATGGCCGATATTTGGCGGCCCAAGAGCCTGATGTATTCGGAATATCTTTGGATTCCGGTCCGGTTTGATGAAGAGGGGATGCCTTATCTTACCCTTTCCGGCAAATGCAATCCGTCAGATGGTCGTTGATAAACCCCGAAGCTTGCAGATGGGCATAGCAAATGGTAGAGCCGAAGA
>PPYE01233673.1_pt1 | contig 15665 bp, 15 predicted proteins | sample 1559881 | NCBI WGS metagenome assembly PPYE01 (sample SAMN08240022, study PRJNA423297) | Human gut metagenome, whole genome shotgun sequencing project. | reverse complement strand
TTGAACAAGACAGAATTATAAAGATTAACATCGAGGAGGAAATGAAGTCATCGTACATTGACTACTCCATGTCGGTCATTGTTTCACGTGCCCTTCCGGATGTTAGAGATGGATTTAAGCCCGTTCACCGTAGAATTTTATACGGAATGATGGAATTGGGTAATACTTCAGACAAACCTTATAAAAAATCTGCAAGAATTGTGGGTGAAGTACTGGGTAAGTACCATCCGCATGGAGACTCTTCAGTTTATTATGCTATGGTGCGTATGGCTCAGGAATGGGCAATGCGTTATCCTTTAGTAGATGGCCAAGGTAACTTTGGTTCTGTAGATGGTGATAGCCCCGCTGCCATGCGTTATACGGAGGCTCGTCTAAACAAGTTAGGTGAAGCGATGATGGATGACCTGTATAAGGAAACTGTAGACTTCGAACCTAACTTTGATAATACGTTGACAGAGCCGAAGGTGATGCCGACCCGTATTCCTAATCTTTTGGTTAATGGTGCTTCCGGTATTGCGGTAGGTATGGCAACTAATATGCCTCCTCATAATCTTTCGGAAGTAATTGATGCTTGTGAAGCATATATTGATAATCAGGAAATCACAGTAGAGGAACTGATGACTTATGTCAAAGCTCCGGATTTCCCTACAGGTGGTTATATATATGGTATCAGCGGAGTACGTGAAGGATATCTGACAGGTCGTGGACGTGTAGTAATGCGTGCAAAAGCGGAAATTGAAACCGGACAGACACATGATAAAATCGTAGTGACTGAGATCCCTTATAATGTTAATAAGGCTGAACTGATCAAATATATTGCTGATCTTGTTAACGATAAGAGAATAGAAGGTATCTCGAATGCAAACGACGAGTCTGACCGTGACGGTATGCGTATCGTTATCGATGTAAAACGTGATGCTAATGCAAGTGTAGTGCTGAATAAGCTGTATAAGATGACAGCCTTACAGACTTCCTTCGGTGTGAATAATGTTGCATTGGTTCACGGACGTCCTAAGACATTGAATCTGAGAGATATGATTAAATACTTCGTAGAGCACAGGCACGAAGTAGTTATCCGCCGTACTCAGTTCGATCTGCGTAAAGCAAAGGAACGTGCACATATCCTTGAAGGTTTAATCATTGCTTCTGATAATATTGATGAAGTTATTCGTATTATTCGTGCAGCTAAGACTCCAAATGATGCTATTGCAGGTTTGATAGAACGTTTTAATCTGACAGAAATACAGTCACGTGCAATTGTAGAGATGCGTTTGCGTCAGTTGACTGGTCTGATGCAGGATCAGCTTCATGCTGAATACGAAGAAATCATGAAACAGATTGCTTATTTGGAAAGCATTTTGGCTGATGATGAGGTATGTCGTAAGGTGATGAAAGATGAATTATTGGAAGTTAAAGCGAAATATGGTGACGAACGTCGTTCTGAAATCGTTTATTCTTCCGAAGAGTTTAATCCGGAGGACTTCTATGCTGATGATCAGATGATTATCACAATATCTCATATGGGATATATCAAACGTACGCCATTAACAGAATTCCGTGCGCAGAATCGTGGTGGGGTAGGCTCTAAGGGAACAGAAACTCGTGATGCGGACTTTGTAGAGCATATATATCCGGCTACTATGCACAATACCATGATGTTCTTTACACAAAAAGGTAAATGTTATTGGCTGAAAGTTTATGAGATACCAGAAGGAACGAAGAATTCCAAAGGACGTGCTATACAAAACCTGTTAAATATTGACTCTGATGACAGTGTTACTGCATATTTGCGTGTTAAGAGCCTGGATGACACTGAATATATCAATAGTCATTACGTATTATTCTGTACGAAGAAAGGTGTTATCAAGAAGACATTGCTTGAACAATATTCACGCCCGCGTCAGAATGGTGTAAATGCTATTACAATTCGTGAGGATGACAGTGTAATTGAAGTTCGAATGACGAATGGTAATAATGAAATCATTATTGCTAATCGTAATGGTCGGGCTATTCGTTTCCATGAAGCTGCAGTTCGTGTAATGGGACGTACGGCTACAGGTGTACGTGGTATTACATTGGATAATGATGGTCAGGATGAAGTAATAGGAATGATATGTATAAAAGATTTGGAAACAGAATCCGTAATGGTTGTTTCTGAACAGGGATATGGTAAACGCTCTGAAATTGAAGATTATCGTAAGACTAATCGCGGTGGTAAGGGTGTAAAGACCATGAATATTACTGAAAAAACAGGTAAGTTGGTAACAATTAAGTCAGTGACTGATGAGAACGACTTAATGATTATCAATAAATCCGGAATAACTATCCGTCTGAAAGTTGCTGATGTCCGTATTATGGGACGTGCTACTCAAGGTGTTCGTCTGATTAATCTTGAAAAACGTAACGATCAGATTGGTTCTGTATGTAAAGTAATGACAGAAAGTCTTGAGGATGAAGTTCCCGCAGAAGAAGCAGAAGGTACTATTGTCAGTGATCTGACTACTGATCAGGATGTTGACAATGCAGATACTGCTACAGATGTTAATGAAAATAACAACGAAATTGAGGAATAGACATAATATTAATAATTAATCAAACAACAATCATGAAAAGAGTATTATTTTCAATGGTTTTATTGATGGCCGTAAGCTTATCATTCGCTCAAATGAAGAATGTAAAAGAAGCCAAAAGCATTGCCAGTGATGTAAAACCGAATTTTAATCAAGCTGAAAAGCTGATTAATGAAGCCATTAAGAACCCTGAGACCAAGGATCTTCCTGACACATGGGACGTTGCTGGATTTATTCAGAAACGTTTTATTGAAGAAGAACGTGATAAGAAGGGTGTTCTGAAACAGCCGTTTGACACATTGAAGGCATACAACAGCATTTTAAAAATGTTTGAGTATTATACTAAATGTGATGATCTAGCTCAAGTACCTAATGAAAAAGGTAAAATTAAAAACAAATATAGAAAAGCAAATGCTTCAACTATATTGGTTGAACGTCCTAACTTAATTAACGGTGGTATTCAATTCTTTAACCTTGATAAGAATAAGGAAGCTTTGCAATTCTTTGCAACATACGTAGAATCAGCTTCTTATCCTATGTTGGCAGAGCAAAATTTGGCTAAAACAGATACTCTTTTGGCACAAATAGCATATTACGCAACATTGGCTGCTGACAGAGTAGGAGATAAAGATGCAATTATTAAATATGCTCCTGCTGCTTTGGATGACAAAGATGGCGGTAAGTTTGCAATGCAATTGATGGCAGATGCATATAAAGCTAAAGGTGATACTGCAGCATGGGTTAAATCATTGGAAGAAGGTATTTTAAAATTCCCTGGAAATGATTATTTCTTTGCGAATTTGGTAGATTACTATACTAGCTCTAACCAAGCTTCTAAAGCAATGGAATTTGCTGATAGAATGTTGTCTACTGATGCTAATAACAAGTTGTATCTTTATGTGAAAGCGTATCTTTATCATAATATGAAAGAATATGATAAAGCTATTGAGTTCTACAAGAAAGCTATTGCTGCAGATCCTGAATATGCAGAGGCATATTCTAATGTAGGATTAGTGTATTTGATGAAGGCTCAGGATTATGCTGATAAAGCTACAACAGATATCAATGATCCGAAATATGCAGAGGCACAAGCTACAGTGAAGAAATTCTATGAAGAAGCTAAGCCATTCTACGAAAAAGCCAGAGCTTTGAAACCTGATCAGAAAGATTTGTGGTTACAGGGTCTTTACCGTGTTTACTATAATCTGAACATGGGTCCTGAATTTGAAGAAATCGATAAGATGATGAAATAATTATATTCAGTTTTTATAAAAAGACTATCCCAAAATTTAAATTAGGATAGTCTTTTTTGTTTTTACAAATAAAGAAGCTTGAATGATGATTCTGATTTTTTTTTATCAAAATATATAATGATGAATTTCTTTTTGTGAGAAAATGAAAAAGAGGCTATAACCAATTCATTTGGAATGCCTCTTTTGGTTTTAGAGAGAGAAGAGAGAGAAATTAGTTATAAGTATTATCTATTTTTCTATTAAACATAATGATAATTATTCCCTTTATTTGCAGCAGAAATTTAAAACCTATTTGAATATGTCTGCTAAAAAACAAAAATGGACTGAACGTTTTAATCAGAAAAACGATTTTGATTTCACGGTATCCCGTGTTATTGTTACTCGTGTTGCTTATGCTCGTGTTACTAAGTTGATTCCTATCACTAAGTTTTCTCTTTTTGGTATTACTGTGACAGAAGCTATGAAGATCGCTAGATCGTTTAATACGCTTGCTGATCATGTTTGTATGATAACTTTAATTGAAGAATAATATGAAGCTCTCTAATCAACAAATCTATGATATTATTAAGATTGTCGTTACAGCAATATTGTCAATTGCTTCGGTTCTATTTATTCAAAGTTGCACCGTTTCGCTTAGTGTTAGCAAAAACAATAGTAATTCAACCCAGAAAACGGAGCAAACTACAACTTCATCGGTTGACTCAACCCATATTAATGTAACTCCTAGGTTCTGATATGATTAAGAATCCTTTTTGCAAGTGTCTTCATCCTAAGAAAATCGTTAATCCTTATACTAACGAATCTATGGTTGTTCCTTGTGGTCACTGTCAGGCATGTACGTTGGCTAAAAACTCACGTTATGCCTTTCAGTGTGATCTTGAATCTTATACCGCTAAGCATACATTGTTTATAACTCTTACTTATGCTAATCGTTATATTCCTCGTGCTACTTTTGTAGATAGTCTTGAACGTCCATTTGGTAATGATCTTGTAGATAAGGAAACAGGTGAAATTCTTGGTCCATCTGATATGAAGCAAGAAGATATTGATCGTTTATTAAACAAGTTCTATCTTTTTGGAGATGTCCCCTATCTTCGTAAAACTGATTTACAATTATTTTTTAAAAGATTACGTTATTATGTCTCAAAACAATGTCCCTCGGAAAAAGTGCGTTACTTTGCTGTCGGAGAATATGGACCCGTCCATTTCCGCCCGCATTATCATATCTTATTATTCCTCCAATCGGACGAAGCGTTACAGGTATGTTCAGAGAATATATCTCAAGCATGGACCTTTGGTCGTGTCGACTGTCAAATATCCAAAGGTCAGTGTTCATCATACGTTGCGAGCTATGTTAATAGCAGTTGCACTATACCCAAAGTTTTTAAACTTAGTTCCGTCTGTCCGTTCAACGTTCATTCTCAGAAATTGGGTCAAGGCTTTCTTGACTGTCAACGTGAGAAGATATACTCATCTACCCCTCAGAGCTTTGTTAAAAGAAGCATCGTACTCAATGGCAAATATAAAGAGTTTGACGTATGGCGGTCGTGTTACGCTTACTACTTTCCCCGGTGTAAAGGATTTGCTTCTAAATCTTCACGTGAACGTGCTTACTCTTATGGAATTTATGATACAGCGAGGCGTTTATTCTCGTCCTCAGAAACGACGTTCTCTCTTGCGAAAGAAATAGCTTTTTATATAAAACATTTTCATTTTACGGATGATACTTACTTACTTGATTTGTTTGGGCATGTATCAGATCAGAAGTCTTTGCTTGATCTTTCTAATTATTTTCTTGATCGTGACGCTATGGTTCGACCTGTAGAGTCGGATGAATTTAATCGTTGGGTTCATCGGATCTATACTGAGTTACTTGTCTCTAAACATTTCTTGTATTTTGTTTGCACTCATACCACCCTTGCTGAACGTAAGTCTAAACAGCGTATGATTGAGGAATTCTACTCATATCTTGATTATATGCACCTTACTTCATTCTTTGAATCTCAGCAGGAATTTTATGAGAGTGATTTGATTGGTGATGATGATCTTTGTACTGATCAATGGGAAAATTCTTATTATCCTTATTTCTATTATAATGTTCATACGGATGAATCTTTTGAGAAAACTCCTGTGTATCGTTTGTATGCTTCGGATGTTAAGAAACTTTTTAATGATCGTATTAAGCATAAGAAACTCAATGATGCTAATAAGATATTCATTTACGAATAATTGTTAAACTTTTAATTTATTAATTTATGGCTAATATCATGTCTTTGAAGTCTTTGAGAAATAAGACTTCTCGAAATGGTTTTGATCTTAGTTCAAAACGTAACTTTACTGCTAAAGCAGGTGAACTTCTCCCTGTTAAAACATGGGAGGTTCTTCCTGGTGATACATTTAGGATTGATCTTAAAGCATTTGCTCGTACTCAGCCTTTGAATACTGCTGCTTTTGCTCGTATGAGAGAGTATTATGATTTCTATTTTGTTCCTTATGATCTTCTTTGGAATAAGGCGAATACTGCTCTTACTCAAATGTATGATAATCCACAGCATGCTATTTCATTTGATCCTACGGTTAATTTTATTCTTTCAGGTGATATGCCTTATATTACTTGTCATCAGATTGCTGATTATTTGAACGGTGTTTCTTCTGATATTACCGACAATTCTGTTAAGAATTATTTTGGTTATAATCGCGGTTTGCTCTCTGCTAAACTTTTGGAGTATCTTGGTTATGGTAATTTTTATTCTTACGCAGAAAACTCTACTTATGATTGGGCAAGTGAGCCTTTGAAGAATAATTTGCAATTGAATCTTTTTGGTCTACTTGCTTATCAAAAGATTTATGCTGATTTTTATCGTGATTCTCAATGGGAAAAGATTTCTCCATCTACTTTTAATGTTGATTATATGGACGGACAGGATATGAATTTGGATATTTCCGGTTCTACTCGTTTTTCAGAGAATTACAATATGTTTGATCTTCGGTATTGTAACTGGCAAAAGGATTTATTTCACGGTGTTGTTCCACGTGCTCAATATGGTGATGTAGCTAGTGTTTCTTTTTCTTCTGAAGTTACTTTGAATGGTAATGTGATTGTTAATACTTCTGCTATTCCTTCTCATGGTACTACCAGTACTTTTACTTCTGCTCGTGGTTCTTCTGCTATTCCTGCTCTTTCTCCTTTGACTGTTAATCCTTCTTTCAGTATTCTTGCTCTCCGGCAAGCTGAGTTTTTACAGAAATGGAAAGAAATTACTCAGTCCGGTAACAAGGATTATAAAGAACAAGTAGAAAAACATTGGAATGTTTCTCCCGGTGACGGCTTCTCTGAAATGTGTACTTATCTTGGTGGTATTTCTAGTTCTATGGATATTAACGAGGTAGTAAATAATAATATTACAGGTGATTATGCTGCTGATATTGCTGGAAAAGGTACCGGTATTTCTAATGGTGTGATTAATTTTAACTCACAAGGTCGTTATGGTTTGGTTATGTGTATCTATCATTGTTTACCTTTGATTGATTATACTACTGATTTGGTTTCTCCTATCTTCACTAAAGTGAATGCTACGGATTATGCTATTCCTGAATTTGATCGTGTTGGAATGCAACAGGTTCCGCTTGCTCATTTCTCGAATCCAACTCTATCTGAATTTGGTTCTTTGGTTATTGATCATATAGGCTATGCGCCTCGTTATATTGATTATAAGACTGATGTCGATTCTTCAGTAGGTGCTTTTAAGACAACTCTAAATTCTTGGGTTATCTCTTATGGTAATGCTTCTTTGGCTAAACAGTTAGGTAATGTTGATTCTAATAATCAACCTTCTCCTTCTGCTGCTCCGCTTAATTATACAATGTTTAAGGTGAATCCTGATTCTCTTAATCCTATTTTTGCGGTTAATGCTGATTCTACTGTTAATACAGATCAGTTCCTTTGTAGTTCTTTCTTTGATGTTAAGGTTGTTCGTAATCTTGATACTGATGGTTTGCCTTACTAGTTCTTTATTTTTTAATCTTTTAATTTTATTGTTATGTTTTCAAAAAGACGTACTACTCCGTATGTTTCTGTTGGTAATTTAAATGTGATTACTTCTAAGGAATTGATTTGTTCTGAGTTTAGAGAGGAATCTCCTGTTGATCAGTTTTTGAGACAGGAAATAGAAGTGAATGGTGTTCCTTCTGTTCGTTTAACTTCTGATATTTATATGTTGTTTAATCAACGGCGTCTTGATCGGTTGTCACGTGAGTCTCTCCTCTCCCATTTTGAATCTATGTCGGTTAATGAACCGAAATTTGGTGATCTTCGTGCAAAACTTGGTGATGATCAGTTGATTGATTTTGTGAAGTCTCGCTTTATTCAATCTCCTTCTGAATTGATGGCTTGGAGTCAGTATTTGATGAGTTCTTCTGATGCTGTTGTTGCTGAACTTGCTGCTGCTCAACAGGAACAACAGTCTCAACAATCTCAACAGTCTTCTGGATCCTCTGAGTCTACTGAGTGATAATAAAATATTTGAGATTTAATATCAATTTTGTCTCAAAAAATATCACTTTTGTCTAATTTGACATTATTTAACGTACGTGCACATCCTTTTTTGCGTGCGCGTGCGATAAAAGATCAGGTTTGCGCGCGATGGGGGGGCCCCTTTGGGGGGAGCTGTCCGGCTCCGTTAAAAAAATTCTGTCCTTAAGACCTTTCTGAGTCTCAGACATGGAAAACTGAAAAACGGGCTTGCGATCAGCCTCCCCTTAATTTTTTTAACCTAAACCTTATCTCTGCGTGAAACGCAAATTAATCGCAACTTTGTTGCGTATTGTTTAATTTAAATTTTATTCTTATGGCTATTGGTGCAACTGCTGCTAGTTTGATTGCTGCTGGTGTTGGTGCTGTTGGTTCTACTGCTGGTGCTGTTCTTAGTAATAAAGGTAATGCTAGTATTGCTAATAATAGTAATAACTTCAATGAGAAGATGCTTGATAAGCAAATAGCATACAATAAGGAAATGTACCAACAACAACTTGGTGATCAATGGCAATTTTATAATGATGCTAAGCAGAATGCCTGGGATATGGCTGAGTATAATTCTGCTCCTGCTCAACGTGAACGCTTGGAAGCTGCCGGATTGAATCCGTATCTTATGATGAATGGTGGTAGTGCTGGAACTGTTCAATCTTCTGCTCAAGGTTCTGCTCCTTCTGCTCAAGGTGTTAATCCTCCTTCTGCTACTCCCTACTCTATGGATTATTCAGGTCTTGTTCAAGGTCTTGGTATGGCTCTAGATCAGATATCGAAAATGCCCGATAATAGTGTTAAACGTGCGGAAGCTGATAATCTTCGTATTGAAGGTAAATATAAGGCTGCTAAGATGGTAGCTGAAATCGCCCAGATACGAACGAATACTCATACTCAAAAAGGTCGTCTTGCTCTGGATAAATTAATCTATTCTATTGATAAGGATTTGAAAACTTCTCAAATGTCTGTTGATAGTGAGAATATCGCTAATATGCAAGCTCAACGTAAATTGATCAATGTTCAGACTCTCTTTGCTGAAAAACAGCTTTCTTGGATGGATGCTCAGAATAAGATGGATCTTGCTCAGAAAACTGCCGATATTCAGCTTAAGTATGCACAAGGTGCATTGACTAAGAAACAGGTAGATCATGAGATTTCTAAGATTGCTGAAACTGCTGCTAAAACGTCTTTGATTGGTGTTCAGAAGCAAGGTCAGTCTTTGCAAAATCAGTTTGATTCTGCTACGTTTGGTAATCGTGTGAAAACTGTGAAGGCTACTTTGTATAATTTGATTAGCGATGCTTATTCTTTACCGAAAGCTGCTGGTTCTTATTTTATGAATACTCATATTCAAAAAGAATTTTTTAAATAGGCTAATAATATTTATATTTGTACTGTTTTTAAAATCTTTTATTATGAATTGTTTATTATTAGGTTTCTTGCCTCAAGGTAGTGAATGGTGTATTATTGGTTTGTTTGCTCTTGCCTTCTATGGTGCAATATTTTGGGCAATTATTGAATTTATCCGTTATTTAAGACGTAAGTAAAACCCAAGTCATTTTCCCGAAGGGTAGCCGATTAATCCACTCGGCTATCCTTTTTTTTCTTGTCCTATTATACGAAAAATGACAGGATTAAAATATAATTACATATGAATTGTTATATTAAAGGTTGTCCTATCCCTTTTCATGATCTGATCGAAATATTCGATTTCCTTAGGAATCTTTCTCCGGTTTATTTGTACCAGTATCAGTTCCTAGATATAGTTGTTAATGGTATTCCTCGTATGTATATTTATATTGTTTACAAGGAATTCGATTACTATATAACATATATTAGTTATCATTAACTTCTATTATATTGGCATAATGATAATTATTCCCTGAACGTAAACAGTTTATTTTCGTTCTTTCTCCATCATCCGTTAATAACAAGCAATGGCGTATCGGAATGGAAAATCATCTTACGAGCGATACTTGGGTTAAATAATCGTGCAAATATATTTCTCTTATAGGAAGTTAATGTTATTATATCAATTTGATTATCTTTGATATATTGATCAAGTCCTTTTAATAGATTATCATTCATTACCACATCATAATGAATTTCAAGCCCGGGATATTGTTTTTGGAAATAGTCTTTGATACCTGCAAGTTTAATTTCATTCCAAGTATCTTTGGATTCAGCCAGATGTATTAATGAGACTGAAAAATGGAAAGATTTCCAAGTGTTGAAAAATGCTTCAAAAGCAATCAAGTCTCTCTGATCAAAATTGGTTAAGAAAGCAATACGTTTTACTTCATTGAATTCTTTGAATGGAGTATTTTCCGGAATTGCTAATACTGCTGTGCGGCTTCGATCAATAATTTCAGCTGTTACACTGCCAATTAAGTCAATGTCTTTCTGGCTTTTTCCACGCGTTCCCATAATGATAACCTTAGGACGCTGCTCCTTGGCATATCTTAAAATTTCTTCTTCTGGAATTCCTTCTCGCAAAATGCAACTATATTTGATATCCGGAAATTCTCCAGATGCAACTTTTTCCTTTATCTTATCAGATAGTGCGTTGAGATCTGAATGGACCTGTTGGATGATTGTTTTAACAGATTCTTCATCTCCGATCTGATAATTGAATACATCGCCATATGGTAATGACGAAGCGTATATCGGTGTAAAGTAAACATGTAATAGAATCACTTCAGAATTCTCAGTTTTAGCCAAATTAAAGCCAAATTCACACGCTTTCATCGAATAACTGGAGAAGTCGACAGGTATTAAAATTTTGTTCGATTTATTATCTACCTTAGGTGTCTTCTCTCCCACTATACTTTCAGATAACCAGGTAGAACTTTCCGTTATTTTTAATGCACGTGGTAGATCACTTTCTTTAATTCGTAGACGTACTCCTGAAGATACAACAGGTTGTATTTGATTTACGTTATGAATGTATGTTTCTATTCCTTCATTTTCGAGGACATTCTTTAGAATCTGAGCTTTTGTATAAGTCAGAATAGCTAAGGTTACTAATTTATCTTCCATAATAATCTGTTTTTGAAGGTGAACAAATAAGAAATCCCAATTGTTTGGGCAATTGGGATTCTTGTTTTATATTTTAAATTTGCATAGGTTCGGTAGCTTGTTCTTTTTGCATACTCATGTTTATTTCATCTAAAATTTTTAGAGCCCGGTCGAGAACAGTTGTGTCATCCAGCATTACAAGCCCGCCATCCGGACCGGGCTCAAGATGTATTCCGACACTTTTTCCTTCCTTGAAATTGTGGCCTCCGAAGAAGTTGCGCACTGTATCTACGTGCAAACCAAGTTCGTCTGCTATTCTATGCATGCTACCGCTAGGCAATGAATCTTTAATCTTGCGAAGTTCATTAAATGTTATTGTTCTCATGTCTCATAAATTTAATGGTTAATACTATATTGTATTTAATTTTTTATCACGCTATAAACTTAAGCAAAAAAAAAGATAAAACAAATTATTTGCTTATCTTTTTTCCTAAATTCCTAAATTCTGTTTACGAATTTTATATCACTTCAATAGCGGAAGCCGGCACCCATCCTACTTTGCCGTCTTCCAAGCGAATTTCTTTCCATTCTTTCATTGAGTTATCTTTGATACTGACCTTACGTCCCTCATGAAGGATGAACAAACTTGTTCCACTTTCACTCGGAGTGCTGCGAACTGTTACACTAGGATTCATGACGATCGCTTCGCTTCTATTTACTAAACGTTCTTTTTGCTCTGAAGCAAAAAGATTAGAGCATATTACAACAATTAAGAAAACGATACCTGATATAAATCCTCCTTTTTTCAGTATAATCTGCTTGGAGAAAATAAAGAAGTAAAGAGCGATGATAAATAGAATAAAGGAGACAATTCCCCATGTAGCCCATGCGTCTACACTCATACTGTTTATCAAGGCTTTGGCCCATGATACAAAGAAAACTTCCGGAACAGGTTCTACTTTATCTATTGTTTTAGCGCGTGCTACTTCCAGATTGGCACGGATGTCGCTGTTTCCTGGTTTCATAAGCAAAGCACGTTCGTAGTTGAGTACGGCTTTTGCTATTTCTCCAGCTTTGTAGTAACTGTTTCCTAAATTATAGTACACATCTGCAGATTCCCCATTTTTTAATAAGGATTCATATATTTGGATAGCAGTTGCATAATCATCTTTTATATATGCGGAATCTCCTTCGGCTTTTGTTACATCTTCCAATTTCGTATCAGAAAATGTATGTGAACCCGCATGGATAGAATCAGCTTCGGTTGTTTGTATAGAATCAATGCTTTGAGTTCCTTGTCCGAAACAAGTGACTGACATTGATAATAATATAAAAAACAATATTTTTTTCATGACACAATCTCTTCTGGGTTAATGTTTTATTGAATTTTCCATTCTGCTTATCACTTCTATTGAAGAAGAATAAACTTTATCCATTGCCTGATTTTCATCACCTGGAGCGAAACGGGCAAATTCACAATCATTCAATGCATTCAGGAATTCTTTAATTAGTTCTTCACTTACTCCATGGTTTCTCAGCTTCTCTTCAACTACCCTTAGGTTGGAGAGTAACTTCATTTTGCTTAATGTAACGGATATCTTCACCCAATACTTTCAAGTCTTCTTTATTGGTGAAATTGGCAATCACCTGATCAGCATTTCCTGCACCTTTCTCAACATTGATTACATAGTCTTCCGTTTTCAACGTTTTGTAAGATTTTGAACGGATATCGAAATAGCTGAAAGATACCCCCGGAATTTTATAATTGCCAGCATGTCTTGGAATAGCCAGATACTCAATAACTTTATTTCCTGTTAGACCTTCCTGAGTTAATCTGACTTGGTTGTCCACCTTTGGATCATATACTTCAAAGTCATCTGGAAATTTAATTTCCGGATTAGAAATCAGTTTCAGGTTCCCAGTTCCGGAGATGACTAACTTGATAGTGATAGCATCATTAGTTTTCAGCTCCTTGCTATTGATGGAAGAAGAAATGTTGAACTCTCCCACTCCACCTGAAAAGTTTGCAGGTTTACTAGCAGGAAGCGGATTGACATTAATTGCTATTTTAGGAGTAACGATAGATTTCGGTACTTTAACTACATTGCTTCCACCATTGAAAAATGCATCAAAAGGATCGTCAGATTGTACAGCTTTACCTACCGTCATCTGAAATCCTGATTAGATACACTTGTACCAGATGAAGAGCGTGCAGATGAGCTACCGTCATTTTGTCCTCCATTACCAGCCTGGTCTTGTGGCAAAACCTTCACCTTTACGGAGTTTGAAACCATCTGGTTGCCATCAGCTACAATAGAAGCTCCGGGGATTGTATATTCACCGGCAGTATTTGCCATCAATATATAAGTGAATGTAATACTACTTGTAGAGGTGACATTACCATTCATTATCTGTGTACTGCTTTGCTGAGAACGGCTTGGCCCCATCAGGACGTCAAATCCTTTGATAGACGGTGCCTGAAAGTCTTTAACTTTTTGTGTGGTTACTGTATAAGATAGCCTGAATTGATCCCCTACCACCACTACATCGGGAGCGGAAGCAGTGAATGACACCTTGTCGGCAAGCGCTTGGGTGCTATATGCTATCAATGCCATCAATATAACAATCAGTTTTTTCATTGCTTATGAAATTTATATCATCAACTTTTTATTATTACCAATCTTTTTCTAGACGACCGCCCTGAATAACCTTCTGTTGTTTCTTCACTTTGTCCTGTACGTCTTTCTCATCTTGCATTACAGAATTAAGTAACTGCTCAGCATTTTCCTTTGACATCTGATTATCTTGTTTTTCAGGCTTCGGCGGTTGTTGCTGATCCTTTTGATCGTCTTTCTTCTGATCGTTCTGTTTATCTTTGTTTTGGTCCTGTTTCTGGTCTTGTTTCTGCTGCTGATCTTTATTCTGATCCTGATTTTGATCTTGATCCTGCTGATTCTGTTGGTCTTTCAGCATCTTTTGAGCGAGTGCCAGGTTATACCGTGTTTCATGATCTGCAGGATTGTTGCGCAACGACATTTTGTAGGCATCCACAGCTTTTGCATAATCTTTACCAGCTTGAAAAAGCACCCCCATATTATGGTAAATGTGTGCCAATTTCATTTTATCCTTTTCTATTTTGCTGGCAGAATCATATTGCTCCATGGCTTCCTGAAACTTTTGTTGCTGTGAGAGCGTATTTCCCAAATTGTACATGGATACAGCAGATTTAGGATTAACTTCCAAAGCCTTGCGGTAATTAACCTCTGCATCTACGAATACACTATCATTGAACAGACGATTTCCTTTGCGGATATAGTCACGCTCTGCTTTCTGTGCCGAAACACCAACAGCCAATAACAGAAAAGCAGCGAACAGGATATATTTCATTTTTAACATACGCATAGCTTACTTCTTATTAGAGAAAAGATGAACGTTTTTGAATAATGGATTCTTACGATCCAAAATTAACATCTCAGCTAGTAACAATAGTAAAATGATCCATGCAATAGCCTGAAACTGTTCGTTGAAATCCGTATATATTTTCGATTCCACATCAGACTTAGCCATCTTACTTATTTCCTGACTGATAGCCTTTTGAGCAGAATTAGAATTATCTACCCGTACATAGATACCCTTTCCGTCTTTGGCTATTTCTTGACACATGCCCTCATTCAGACGGGTTACAATTACATTACCTTCGCGGTCACGGCGATAATCATTGGTACCTTCTACAGGAATAGGAGCACCTTCGGGCATACCTACTCCCAGCACACTTACCTGAATCCCTTTTTCGGCAGCAGCTTTAGCAGCTTCTACAGCGCCACCTTCATGATTCTCACCATCCGTGATGACAATGATAGCACGTCCCACTCCTTCTTGCGGAGTAAAACTGCGGGTTGCCAGGTTGATTGCCTCTCCGATTGCTGTACCCTGCTTGGAAATCAGCGATGGGCTGATAGATTCCAAAAACATTTTGGCGGAAATATAATCGCTCGTGATCGGTAGCTGGGTAAAAGCATCTCCGGCAAATACGATCATATCGACTTTGTCGTTATCTAATTCATCTACCAATCTGGATATTAATCTCTTGGCTTTTTCCAAACGGCTGGGCTGCACATCCTGCGCCAGCATAGAATTAGATATATCCAGAGCTATAATCACTTCCACCCCTTTACGTTTCACCGTTTCCTGCTTGGAACCAAATTGCGGACGAGCCAGCAATACTGAGAATAAGCCGATAGCGGCAAAGATGAGCCAAAATTTCACATCCGGTCGATATTTAGATACATCCGGCATTAATTG
>PPYE01485544.1_pt1 | contig 15666 bp, 11 predicted proteins | sample 1559881 | NCBI WGS metagenome assembly PPYE01 (sample SAMN08240022, study PRJNA423297) | Human gut metagenome, whole genome shotgun sequencing project. | reverse complement strand
GACCGTTTCTATCAGGTAGGAAATGAAGGGGACGAAAAAATAGGCAGTGGCATCGGACTTCATTTGGTAAGGGAATATGTAAATATACATGGTGGCCGTATTAAAGTGGACAGTCAGATAGATCGTGGATCAGTATTCACTGTTTGGTTGCCGATGGACCTGAAACCGGAACCGGACGAACTGCCGGAAGAAATCATCGGAACGGAAGCATCAGATGTTAAAGAGAAAGAAACCACTACATCTACAGTTGATGATAACCTGAAGAAACTGTTGTTAGTGGAGGACAATCAGGAGTTCCGTACTTTCCTGAAAGAACAGTTGGAAGATTTCTATCAGATCATTGAAGCGGCAGACGGTGAGGAAGGAGAGCGAAAAGCAATAGAGGAAAATCCAAACCTGATTATCAGCGACATTATGATGCCGAAAGTTGACGGTATCGAACTTTGCCGTCGGATCAAGACGAACGTGCAGACTTCCCATATACCTGTGGTATTGTTGACGGCCCGCACTGCCGATGATATCAAGATTAACAGCTATGAAGTAGGAGCAGACTCTTATATGTCGAAACCTTTCAACTTTGATATGCTGATGGTACGCATTGAAAAGCTGATAGAGCAACAGGAAAAGAGAAAACAAGAATTCCGTAAGAACATAGAAATAAATCCGAGTGCTATCACCATTACTTCAGTAGACGAACAGCTCATACAGAAGTGTCTGGAATACATAGAAAAGAACATGGACAATCCGGAATATGGCGTAGAAGAATTGAGCGGTGATCTGGGGATGGTGCGTATGAGCCTTTACCGCAAGCTGCAATCCATCACCGGACATACACCGACAGACTTTATTCGCAGCATCCGTTTGAAACGGGCGGCACAATTATTACAAGGAAGTCAGTTGCCGATTGTTGAAATAGCGAACCGGGTAGGATTCAGTTCACCCAGTTATTTCTCGAAGTGTTTTAAAGAAATGTTCGGTATGCTTCCCAAGCAATATGCCGAGGAATCGGGAAGAAAAGAATGACATTGTGCTTGTGTTTGTAGTTTAATTATTACATTTGCGCTCAATAAGTGAGATAATTTTAAGTTCTTGTTCACATTGGGGCAGAAGAAGTTTTATTTTATAATATATGTTGATATGAAAGTATTAGTTTTAATTTCATTGGTAGGAGGTTTGATGTTATCCTCTTGCGGAGGTAGCAGTTCAAAAAATAATGCAAATGTTAAGGAGGTAAATCCTGCAGATACCATCTATTTGGGAGACTTACGTGAAAAATTTGCAAATGATAGTGTTTTCTTTAAAATAGTGGCACCGGATTTGATGTTGATGGATTATCAGTATCTTTGGGCAGTAACAGAATCGGAAGCAGTAGAGAAAGGACTGACAAAAGAATACTATAAACGTGTGAAGAAAGAAATCACCGATACGAATGAAGCGATCAAAAGAGGTGTGATGAAAGGTGCGAACGTAAAACGTATACCGGATTTCCAGGCATCACAGGAAAATAAATAATGAATCCTTCCGGATGAAAGCTTTCATCCATGCAAATATAAGAACAGGGGAGTCGTCAAATGTAACGACATCCCCTTTTTTATTGGTGTGACGGTTAGATTTATCCCGATGAAATGGGAAGTTTTTGCAAAAATACACGCTTGTTACGATAGTTTTGTTATCTGTTACTTTTGTGGTATTTGAATTTGAAACTTGTTCCTACTTTTGTATCATCGTTAAACGGATAAATTTAATGCCATGAATAAACAGCAAGCTACATTTGACGACTTCTTCTCTGAATGCTATCTTAAATATAAGGAGTATATCAAGAACTATATCGCTATCCGCATTTGCCATCCGCATGAAGCGGAAGATTTGGCACAGGATGTCTTTGTCCGCTTATGGGAACACAGGGCATTCGTGAACAAAGATACAGTCTGGTCTTTGCTTTTTACCATCGCTCGCAATATAGTAACCGATAAAATCCGTCGTTATTATAAACAGGAAGATTTCGTCGCCTACATATATAATAGGATGGAAGACACCAGTCGGAATACCACAGAAGATACCATTCATTTTCGTGAACTAAAGAAGATGCATGACCAGGTTATGGAAGCTCTTCCTGTTAAACGCCGTCAGATTTATGAACTTAGTTTCAATCATGAACTCTCTTGTCCTGCCATTGCAGGAAAGCTGTCCTTATCTCCCCGTACAGTAGAATGTCAATTATTACTGGCTCGTAAAACGGTTCGTACTTATTTGAAAAATGAATTCTCCAAAGTCGGTTAAATACCAGATTCGGAAAAACACATATTAACTTTAACAATTTATTTAATAGTATTATGGAAATTAAATCCAAATTCTTATGTTCAAAAGGAGTCGCATTGGCTTTCGCCATGCTGCTGGGTGGTTCGCCCGGTGTATTGCTCTATGCAAATGATTCTGTAGAAGAGAGTTTGATGGTAGTCCAGACGGGCCGCATCATCAAAGGACTTGTGACAGATGCGAATGGTGAACCACTGATTGGTTGTAATGTAGTGGTCATAGGAAGCAATGCAGGAGTAATTACCGATATTGACGGTCGGTTTACGCTGAATATTCCTGCTGATGCCAAACAGATAAAAGTTAGCTATATCGGATATGTAGATCAGATTATTAACCTTCATGGCCGCTCTGATTTTAAAGTGGTATTAAAGGAAGATAATAATGCACTGGACGAGGTTGTTGTAGTGGGTTATGGCACGCAGAAAAAAGCGACGTTGACAGGGGCGGTAGAACAAATTGGTAGCCAGGTATTGGAAAGTCGTGCCATTACCAATGTCGGTGCTGCTCTGCAAGGAGCCACTCCGGGTTTGGTAGTCACTCGTTCTTCCTCACGTCCGGGTAATGAAGGTTTAAATTTCCAGATTCGTGGTTTGACATCTGTCAATGGCGGTAGTCCGTTGATTATTGTGGATGGAGTACCCGTATTGAATTCAGAGTCATTCCAAAATCTAAACTCGGATGATATTGAGAATATTAGTGTATTGAAAGACGGTTCAGCTTCCATTTATGGGGCGAAAGCAGCTAATGGCGTTATCTTGGTTACTACCAAAAAAGGTAAAGGCAAGACAACGGTTGATTATGGCTTCAATATGCGTTTCACTACCAATGGTATTATGGCTTTCTCTCCCAGTATGCAGGAATATGCTTCCATGTGGCTGGAAGCCAATAAAGAAATGCCGGAACATGACTGGTGGGGCTGGGGAGAAGAAAACCTGAAGAAGATGGCTCAAGGCATTGAAGGTATTTATGAGTCGACTGTAGCCGATTGGGGTACGATGTTCGTTGGTAATGCCAATCGCCTGGATGAATTGTTTGCCCGCCGTTATTCTTACCAGCATAACTTGAGTGTAGCAGGTTCTACGGATAAATCCGATTACCGCATTTCATTAGCTTATGCTGATAACCAGGCTAATCTGGCTACAGCCTATGACGGACAGAAACAGTTGAACTTGCGCTTGAACTACGGCATCAAATTGACTGATTGGTTCAAACTGGAGACTTTAGCCAGTATGATTAAAACAAATACCGAAACACCCACACATGGTATCGACCGTACACAGAGAACGCTATTCGCTTCCGGTACAGTGTTACAATTGGTTCGGCGAGCAGACGGCGAAGTTAGTATATGAAACAACACAAACCCTTAGTACTCCGCAAGATGTGCTGAATTTTAAAGATTCCCATCAGCCGGGATATTTGGTACAGGCAAATAATGCCCGGTATCAGTACTATTCAGGGTTATTGAAATATAAGCGTACATTTGCCGAAGTACATAATATAGATGCTATGTTCGGCATCAATGCCGAGAAATGGGTGACTAAGAAAGTTGTTACCGCCCGTGAGAAGTTTGAGGATGCCGGAATTTACGATTTGAATTTGGCTACGGGTACACAGGGTAACGGTGGAGGAAAGACTCATAATGGTACCTATTCATATATTGCCCGTTTGAATTATAACTATGCGGAAAAATATATGGTTGAATTGATGGGGCGTCGTGACGGAAATTCCAAGTTTGCTCCCGGTTATCGTTTCAAAAGCTTTGGTTCTGTCTCTTTGGGATGGGCATTCTCGGAAGAACAATTTGTAGAATTTTTAAAACCTGTTCTTTCTTTTGGTAAGTTGCGTTTAAGTTACGGTAGTTCGGGTAATGATGTCGGGCTGGGTGATTACGATTATGTGTCTACTGTCTCTCTTGGAACAGCCGGTTTTGGAACTATACCTGCCAATCAGGTATCTTCAGGTTTTGGCGGTTTAATTTCTTATGACCGTACTTGGGAGAAAGTTTCACAGAAAAACTTTGGTATCGATCTTAACTTTTTCGATAATCGTTTGAAAGCTACATTCGATTATTTTATAAAAGATAATACCGGTATGTTGGTAAATGTCACATATCCGGGTGTATTAGGAGGTAAAGCTCCTAAAACGAATAGTGGTCATTTGAATGTAAAAGGTTGGGAATTCACTATTGGATGGCGCGATCAGATTAAAGACTTTTCTTACTATGCCAACTTTAATATTGGTGATACAAAGAGTCTGTTGAAAGAGATGGAAGGAGCAGATTCTTATGGGGCTGGTTGGAATGCAGCCGTGAATGGGTATCCGTTGAATTCGTACTTTCTTTATCGCACAGATGGTTACTTTAAAGATCAGGCAGAAGTAGACCGCTATTATGCACTCTATGGAGAGGGTAAAGAAGATTTGACTGGTGTAGGAGCAGGAAGTGCAAGCCGGTTGCGTCCGGGTGATACCAAACGTTTGGATTTGAATGGTGATTATAAGATTTCCGGTGCAGGGAATGAGAATAGCGATTTGCAATATCTCGGTGACTCCAATCCACATTTTGTTTTCGGTTTCACACTGGGAGGATCATGGAAAGGTATTGATGTGAACGCAATGTTCCAAGGTGTCGGCAAGCAGTATGTTATCCGTAATGACTGGATGGCTTATCCTTTTCAAACACGTACTGCCAATCAGAACCCGACATATTTGGGAAAGACATGGACAGAGAGCAATCCGAATGCTGAATTCCCTCGCTTGACTACCAATGCGAATCTCGCACGCTGGAATTATCAGAATAACGACTTTATGATGCAGAATAACCGCTATATCCGTTTGAAAACATTAATAGTCGGCTACACATTGCCGCAGATATGGACTCGCAAGGTGAAACTGGAAAAAGTACGTGTTTACTTCTCTGGTAATGATTTATGGGAAGCTACCAGTATTCGAGACGGTTTCGACCCGGAAATGGGAGCAGCCTCCAACAACAGTGGATACCCGTTTGCACGTACTTGGTCGTTCGGTCTGAACATCACTTTATAGTAGCTATGGAAAATTAAATACAGAATAGAAGATATGAAAAAGATAACGAACTATATATTAATTTGCACCTGCGCATTGGGATTTTCTTCATGCGTGAATACGTTCCTTGACTTGGAACCACTGGATGCCAAGACAGATGTGATTTATTTCAAAACTCCGGAGCATTTCCGTGAATATGCTAACGGGCTTTACGGGCAATTATTGGGATGGCAGTCTTCCTATGGAAGTATATTCGATCACATGGATGCGGCATCCGATCTTTCTACTTGTTTCAGATATTCGTATGGTGTGGGGACCGGTGTGATGGGAGTTCCTAATGACGATAGCCGTTGGGGTAATTGCTATGGTAATATTCGTGCCACTAATCACATGTTTGAAAGAGCAGTTTCTTCCTATACAGGTAATTTAGCGGATATTAAAAAAGAATTAGCCGAAGGTCATTTTTTCCGTGCCTATAACTATTTTTACTTATTGAAGTTTTTTGGTGGAGTGCCTGTCGTTACGAAAGTTCTCGACGTGACTTCACCGGAGTTATATGGAAAACGTAACAGCCGTTATGAGGTTGTCAACTTGATTCTTTCCGATTTGGATGAGGCTATTGCAGGGTTGCCGTTGGAACAGAATATAACCTCTGCCGACAAAGGTAAAATCAGCAAACAGGCTGCACAGGCATTTAAGGCTCGCGTGTTACTTTATGAAGCTACCTGGCGTAAGTACAATGGCACTTCTACTGATTTTGAAGGTTCTGCCGGTCCGGCTTCCGATCAGGTAAATACTTTCTTGGAAGAATCTGTTCAACTATCCGAAATAGTGATGGGGGATGCTGCTTATTCTCTTTGGAATTATAATAATGTAGCAGCAATGAAAAATTTGAGTAGCCGTTATCTGTTTAATATTGAAGAAGAAGCTAGCAATCCTGCCGGTGCAGGAAGAGCGACGAACAAGGAATTTATCATAGCTTCTGTATATAGTCAGGAAACGCGTAAAGGACAGGTTGATTTGAATCAGGTGATTTATACGGATATGCGTCCCAGCCGGAAATTGATTGATATGTTTTTATGCACTGACGGGCTTCCGGTTAGCATGTCCGATAAGTTTCAGGGGTATAAGAATCCGGGGGATGAATTTCAGAACCGGGATTTCCGTTTGACTTCTTATGTGGGTTCATATTCAACGAGCCTGACAGTTGAGAGCTGTGGGTATGGTGTTTCTAAGTTTGCTATTACTGATATTCAACGTCAAAGTAAAGATGAATCGGCTAATTATCCGGTACTTCGGTTAGCAGAAGTATACCTGAACTATGCCGAAGCCGTGATGGAACGCTATGGTGAAATATCAGATGACCAGTTGAATAAGTCGATAAATAAAATCCGTGCCCGTGCGGGAATTGCTAACCTAACAAATGCATTGGCAAAGCGAATTCAGGAAGGAGTGCCGGCAAATGCGACTAAGACAGTCAATCAGGTAATGTTGGATGAGATCCGTCGTGAACGTGCTTTGGAACTCTATATGGAAGGTTTCCGTTGTGACGACCTGAAACGTTGGAGCATTGCGGAGAAGAATCTGAATGAGTCTCGTTGCGGTGCGGTAGTAGGTAATGCCAGCTATCCGACAGCATTTGTAGACGAAAACGGGAACGCTACCAGTGCTTTCAATCCGGCTATCTTTACGAAGGGGACGGAAGAAGTGGAAACAGGTAAAGGCAAATTACCTTGTGTAGTGCTCCTCAAATCATCCGACTGTGCATTTACTAAGGGAGATTATTTGTGGGCGATTCCAAGAAATCAAATCAACCTGAATTCAAATCTGGTACAAAATCCGGGATATTAATCATTCAATCGTTTAACGTATAATACCATAGATTATATGAAGTTTTTATTCAAATATACATTTCACTTGGCAATACTTGCTTGTGTTTCCGCACTTTTCTCCGGTTGTGAGCAAGACCCCAAGTATAGAGTTTATGATTATCCCGTGCCAGTAGTGGAGAGCATTTATCCTACGGACGGATATGTCACTACACAGGTAGTTATTACGGGAACCAATTTTGGTGACCGTGCTGAAGCAGTGAAAGTTTTCTTCGGTGAAGCCCAATCCAATAAAGTGCTCGATTGCAAAAATAACCGTTTGGTAGTGGAAGTGCCGGAAACTGCAGTAACAGGCAATCTGTCTTTACAGATTTATAATAAAAAGGTGGAGAATATCGGTCATTATACAGTACTGCCTACACCGCGTGTCATTACAGTGACTTCTGATAGTGAAGACGGTGAAGGGGTAGCCGATACGGGAGACAAGGTCACTATAACAGGTGAGAACTTTGGTACGGATCCATCTGATATTTCTGTCAGCTTCAATGGAACACCGGCTGAATTTGAACTGGTGGATGAGTCTACTATTGTTGCGACAACTCCTGCAGATTATAAGACAGGTAATGTGACTGTAACTATTCATGGATATACAATGACAGGTAGTGCAATGTTTAATCCTAACTCAAAGGGTGATGTAACAGTGCTTTACCTTCAAAACTACAAGCAGCCGTTTGCCAAGGCAAATGATGAAAATTGGAAGAATGGTGAATGGTGGACTCCGGCAGTATGGAATCAGAATAAGGCATCTTTCAATGCAAAAAACAATACTACTGTTACCGGAATGCAGTATAAAGCAGCAGAGGGCTTCACATTAGCGTTCCAGAATGGATGGGAGAAGGAAGCTTATACGAATGGAAAAATATGGCAAGTTGCTACACTTCGTCCTGGTAAATACAGACTGGAAGTTACTGGTAATTCATACTTTAAGGTGACAGAATTGAAATTGATTCTTGAATGATGTGGAAAAAGAAAAAAGAGTAATTCATCGTGATAATATAATTAAGATTATGAAGAAAATATATAACTATCTGTTTCCCGTTTTTCTTTCGCTTTTCGCATTAGCTGCTTGTGACGAGGATAACGAAGAAATTGTTTCAATGAGTTACACTGATCCTGTGGCGACTGTAACAAAGATAGATCCCGTAGAAGGATATGTTGGGAATGAGTTTACCGTAAGTGGCAGTGATTTTGGTATCATAACAGAAGATGTGAAAGTATTTATCGGTTCCCAGGAGGCAGTAGTAGTCTCCTGCGCCGATGATGCTATCCTTGCGAAAGTGCCGGAATCGGCAACAAACGGAAAGATAACCGTTGAGGTTTTCGGGCAACGTGTGGAGACTGATCTAGTTTATCGTGTACTTGGTAAGCCGGGTGTCAGCGTAGTGAAACCTTCTTATGGTTTTCCGGGTGCCAGTATCGTTTTCGAAGGACAAGAATTTGTTTCTTCTAAAACACTGTATACTTTGACTTTCGGGACTTCCACAGACAAGGCAGAGATTGTGGGTACACCTATTGATACCGAATTTATGGCCAAAATTCCCGAGACAGCTGTCAGTGGAGTTATGACACTTATTATGGCAGAACAAACGATTGATTTGGCTTCTTATCCTTTCACTGTGTTGAAGCATGCAACGCTTGATACTCCTAAGGAAGACGAACCGGTTCCATCAGGTTTTGCTGGCAGTAAATTTGCAATAACAGGAACCAATCTTGTGCAAGAATTGCTGGATAAGTCTGTTGAAGGGTTGGAGCCTTTGAAAGTAACTTTCTTTAAAGCTGGCGGAGAACCTGTAGAAGCTGCAATAGATACAGATAATTTGACGGATAAGAGTATTCCACTCACTGTACCTGCTTCGTTGGAAGCCGGAGATTATACAATAACTGTCATTACTCCGTTTGAAGCTATCGGGACACAGTTGAAATATACGGTATTACCGATGCCGACAGTAACAGGCATTTCAACGAAAGCCGGATACATTAATGCGGAAGTAACGATCATTGGTCAGAACTTTGGTACGAAAGCTGAAAATATTCAGGTCTTTTTCGGAGAAACAATTTGTGATAAAGTGACACTGAATGATAAAGGTAATATCGTAGTGAATGTTCCCAAAGGAGTTTCATCTGAAGCTCCGGTGAAGATTAAACTGATAATTCAGGGTAAGGAAATAGAGATGGGCGAATCGGGCACATTTGAGGTTTGGGAAACTCCGGAAATCACTTCTGTTGAAACACCGTATATTTATCCTAATGGCACATTAGTAAAAGCCGGACAGGAAATAACATTTACAGGAAAAGGTTTTGGAACGGATAAGAATTCTGTTACAGTTACTTTTGAGGGAATATCCGTACCCGTTACGGTTAAAGAGATTACTACGACTTCTATTACTGTAACGGTTCCGCAAGGTTTCAATGGTGGAAAAGTAACAATGGTGTTTGAAGGTATTGCACAACCCGTAGAGAGTGATATGTTACAACCTCTGCCGGTGGATGGAGATATTTCTCAATATGTACTCATGAACTATAAACAGCCTTTTGAATATGTAAAAGAAGGTGGGGATAAAGGATTCCATAAAAAAGGAGAGTGGGCAAAAGCTGCTTATTGGATAGTTCAGAACTCTAACTTGACTGCTGGTGAAGGAGGTGCTGCTGTTGATTTGGCATTTAAAACGAAATATGGTGATGGAAGTGATGCAGGTTTGGCTTTACAAACAGATTGGGGATTTGACAATCCTAAAAATGATGGTAAGGTATATCAGACTTCTCATCTTCAAAAAGGAAAATATAAGTTGACGGCACACGTTTATGAATATGACGGCAGAGGTTTTACCGGTTATGTTGCGGTTTGTAAAGGTAACGAGATGGCAAATACGAGTGATATACCAAGTAAGAGTCTGGCAAACGCTTCTATTTCGGGTACGGGTGATGTAGTAGTTGATATTCTTGTTGAAGAGCCTACCGATGTTGTCATTGGTTTTGTATGTACGATTACAGTAAAACAAGGACGGGCTAAGATAGATAATTTCAAATTAGAGTTAGTAGAGCAATAAACTATAATTGGGTGCACCGTAATCAATGGTAGATGCGGTGTACCATTAAACCAAAAATATGATGAAAAAGATATATTATATAACCGCAGTATTTGCTACCCTGTTTTTGGTAGGATGTGGGGACGGCATTGACCTTCCGGGTGTCAATGTGGAAACTGATTTGAATAAAATTCCTCTTCCTGATAATAACGTAAATTTGGAACAGGTTGAACTTAAACCGTCAACGGAACCTATGCTGCATGAAGGGTTGCATACAGAGGAAGACTTCCAGCGTATCCGGGATAAAAAAGCTGCCGGAGAAGAGCCTTGGGTAAGTGCTTATCAATTATTAGTAGAAAGCCAGTTTTCGCAGAAGACGGCAGATACTTATCCTACAGAATGGATTAAACGTGGAGTTTCCGGTGATGAAAATTATATGAATGCAGCCAGAGGAGCCACTATTGTATATCAGCAGGCGCTTCGTTGGAAAATTGAACAAGATGATGAATATGCGGCAAAAGCGGTGGAGAATCTGAATAAGTGGGTACAGACTTGTGTAGGTGTAACAGGTAATACGAATTTATCGCTTGCTGCAGGACTTTATGGTTATGAATTTGCTATTGCCGGTGAATTATTGAGGGATTATGGAGGATGGGATCGTGCGGACTTCGCAGCGTTCCAGAATTGGTTGCTTAAAGTGTTCTATCCTGCTAATGATGATTTCCTGAAACGTCATCACGATACGAATGCGTTACATTATTGGGCTAACTGGTGTCTTTGTAATATAGCGGCTAAAATGGCTATCGGCATTGTAACCGATCGTCGTGATATTTATAATGAAGGTATTGCCCATTTGCAGACAGGTGATACAAACGGACGTTTACGTCGTGCTATCTATCACGATTATGCACCGGACTATAACTTTGCTCAATGGCAGGAAAGTGGACGTGACCAAGGACACACGTTGATGTGTGTCGGATTGATGGGAGTTATTTGTCAGTTGGCATGGAGCCAGGGAGACGATTTCTTTGCTTATGATGATAATCTCTTCCTACGGGCCTGCGAATATGCCGCTTGTTGTAATTACACTAATGAGACTGTACCATATACTACTTATATATGGCAAAAACAGAGTCAATGGGGATATCCGATTCCGGAAGAACAAACAGCACTTGGTGGCGGCAAATGGATTAAACGTGCAATATGGGCATTGCCTTATTATCATTACAAAGGGATAAAAAATATCTCGAATGATAATCTCAAATATACTAAGATAGCTACGGAATATGTAGGAATAGAAGGAGGAGGTGGGTATTATGACGCTAACTCCGGTGGCTATGACGTACTTGGGCTCGGTACGCTGATGTATGCAAGATAAAATGAATAAAATGTGTTAGACTTCGCCACAGATTTGGATATGCCAGTGTGGATGGATTATTTGTATCAATCTGTGGTGAATTCTTGGACATTAACGGTATTAGTAAAAACTTGAAATGAATAAACTAATAAGAATAGCGCTCACATTTTTACTTGTAATGACCACAGGGGGCATACAAGCAGAAATAGTCATCTATCCGGTGCCTCAAGGCATCTATTATGCCCGTCACAATGATGACTATACGGTAAAAGTACGGCAAGTGGGAGAAAAAGATTGGGTAGACCTTTATGAGTATAACGTAAAGGTGGATATGGATACGAAGTCCGATGCCACGATGGTTCAGTTCGACTTTTCAGGGAAAGTGGAAGTATTGGTACAAAAGAACAATGGGGAAATCCGTTCGGCAGTGGTGCGTCCTTTATCTAAAGGTATCCAACCGGAGATTAAGCTGGAATACATGAACCGACTGATACGGCTGGAAAATGCTTCCGTATTCCCAGTAATACGACGGTTTATTTAGAAGGAGGTGCAGTTTTGAAGGGTTGTCTCACTTGTGATAGTGTCGAAAATGTTAAAATCTTGGGACATGGTATGCTGCTCGAACCGCAACAGGGAATATCAATTGCTTATTCCCGGAATGTACTGATTGATGGAATAACGGTTGTTAATTCGCGGCATTACACTGTTTCCGGTGGACAATCTACCGGGATCACTATCAAGAATCTGAAATCATTTAGTTATCAGGGCTGGAGTGACGGATTGGATTTTATGTCTTGTTCCGATGTGTTGATTGATGATGTATTTCTCCGTAATTCAGATGATTGCATAGCACTCTATACGCATCGTTGGAATTATTATGGAGATTGCCGGAACGTTCGTGTATTTAACTCTACTCTATGGGCGGACATTGCGCATCCTATCAATATCGGTACGCATGGAAATACGGAAACAGGAGATGAAGTTTTGGAAGATATAGTATTCAAAAATATCGATATATTGGAACATGATGAGGACGACCGTGATTATCAAGGTTGCATGACTATCAACGTAGGGGATCACAACTTGGCACAAAACATTACTTTTGAGGATATTCGTGTGGAACATATTCAGGAAGGACAGTTATTTCATCTTCGGGTGATGTATAACCAAAAATACAATACAGGTCCCGGCAGAGGTGTCAAGAACATAATATTCCGTAATATTTCATGTATCGGGAAATATATCAATTCTTCTTTAATAGAAGGTTATGATAAGAATAGGAAGATTGAGAATATTTTGTTCGAAAACATTGTGTTGAACGGTAGGCGGATCACTTCTTTGGAAGAATTGAATATAGATAAAAAAGATTTTGTAGAGAAGATACGGATAAAGTAGCTAATAACTAAAAGATGATAGATGCGACAAAAAAACAGTTTTTCGTGCTTTTTGCCGCATCTATTTTATAGAAAGAGGAATAAACCTATCGTAAAGGAGTGAATGAACCTATATAAATGCGTTCTATTTTCAGGGAGGTGGCATTTATTCCGAATAGGTCGGTCACATCTGATTTATAATCTTCAGTCACATCTTCCACTAACCAATAAGGAATCGGGCCAAGGTCTCGTGTGGTGATACTCTTTGAAGTATCGGGACGTTCGGGAAGTTTAAATTTGCAGTCATACTCTTTACCATTGATTGTAATTCTGTGATTCTTGCTTCCACGGAATTCACTGAAAAAGATTGTTTGCCGTTGACGACCTTTAGCCCTATTTTTATGATTCTTCCATCAGCGTCTTTTACCATCAATGACGTGCTGCCCAGTTTTATAGAGCTGATCTGAATATCATTGTTTTCGTCCACATAAGCTGTAGCAATTTGCCCATCGGCTATTTCTGCTGTATAAGGAGCTACGCCACCTTTAATTCCCAACTTTGTTCCTCCCGTGATTGACAAACTGGTTTCACTGATAGGAGGTTCCGGGTCGAACATCACTTCCCAATATTCATATAGGTAAAAAGCATCAGCTTCGTCGCTGCATGAATAAAATACGGGAAGGGAGCATAATAGAATAAATAGTAGACAGAGCTTCGTAGTTTTTGCTTTCATAATATTCTTCTTTTTTATTTCTTCACAAAAGTAAAGCTCCTTTCCTGTATTTCAAAGTATATTGATGAAAAATAAGATTAAAACTCTATCTTATGTTGTTTCTCATCATCCACCACAGCCATCATTCCTTCTACCTGTGCTAAAGCCAGCATACGTCCGTGGAAAGAATAACCGGCATTGTAGCCTTTATCCTCATCTCCGAGCATCATTCGTCCATGATCTACGCGCATGGGAAGTCCCGGATTCTCTTTCTCGAAAATGCGGATGAGATCAATCAGATGTCCTCTTCCTGATAGATGAGAACTTTCGATGAAGTTTCCACCCGGCATGGCCTCTGTACTGCGTAGATGAACGAAATGGGTTCTTCCTGCAAACTTCTTCGCCAATTCACGAGTATCATTATGTGCGCCTGCGCTAAGAGAACCTGCACAGAAAGTCAGCCCATTATGCGGATTGTCTACGGCATTCAGGAACCAGGCTATATCTTCTTCATTGGTGACAATACGGGGTAGGCCGAGAACCTGGAATGGAGGATCATCCGGATGTACACACATATTGACGCCATACTCTTCGCATACAGGCATGATTGCAGACAAAAAGTAACGCATATTTTCCCGTAAAGCGTCCCGGTCTATGTCTTTATATAAACCTAACAGACGTTTGAATATAGCAACCGGGTTTTTATCTCCTTCTTTGATATTACCGTTCACAAATCCTTGTGTCTTGACGATAATAGTATCAATCAAATTGTCCTTTTCGGTATCTGTAATCACTTTGTCCAGTTCGGCAACTTTATGCAGTTCTTCTTCTGTATAGTCTTTTTCAGCTCCTTCACGTTCCAGTATTTTGATGTCGAAGTAAGCGAAACGAATACGGTCGTAGTAAAGCGAACTGGTACCGTCCGGCCAAGGGTACTGTAAATCCGTACGTATCCAGTCGATTACCGGCATGAAGTTGTAACAGACTGTTTTCACTCCGCATTTACCCAGGTTGGCAAGACTTACTTTATAATTTTCAATCAACTGTTCACGTTCCGTACCCGCATATTTGATTGCCTCACAAACCGGAAGGCTTTCCACGACCGACCAGCGCAACCCATACGATTCAATATACGATTTTAAATCGTTGATGGCTTCTACTGTCCAAATCTCTCCGTTCGGTACCTCGTGTAATGCAGTGACGATTCCTTCAACACCTATCTGACGGAGCATCGGCAAGGTGATTTTATCTTTCTTGCCGAACCATCTCCATGTTTTTTCCATCATAGCGTTTGAATAAATTAAAAGATTAAATATTAAACGCCGCTGAATGCACTGAAACCACCATCGATAGGCAACATTGCTCCCGTTACGAAACTAGCGGCTTCACTGCACAGGAATTGTACAGCACCGTTCAATTCTTTGATATCGCCAAAACGATTCATCGGAGTTTTGGCTAACACCTTTTTACTTCTGTCGGTCAATGAACCATCCGGGTTGATAAGTACACGACGGTTTTGGTCACCGATAAAAAATCCCGGAGCGATAGCATTTACACGGATACCATCACCGTATTTCAGTGCCATTTCGCTTGCCAGCCATTGGGTGAAGTTGGCTACTGCCGTTTTAGCGGCCGAGTAACCCGGTACACGGGTGATAGCACTATAAGCAGCCATAGAAGATACATTGATGATGCATCCTTTCTTCTGTTTTGCCATTACCTTACCAAATATCATAGACGGATAAACTGTACCGTTCATATTCAGGTTAGTCACTTTTTCCCAGCAAGAGATGTCCATATCATAGAAGTGCTGATCCGGTTCGAGAGTAGCTCCCGGCATATTGCCACCGGCAATGTTCAATAGAATATCGATCTGTCCCCATTTGGCTACGACTTCTTCGGCTACTTTCTCCAGGCTGGCGATGTCAAGTACATTACCGATGATGCCGATTACATCGTTACCGTATTGCTT
>PPYE01433260.1_pt1 | contig 15667 bp, 15 predicted proteins | sample 1559881 | NCBI WGS metagenome assembly PPYE01 (sample SAMN08240022, study PRJNA423297) | Human gut metagenome, whole genome shotgun sequencing project. | reverse complement strand
CTTCGGTCCCTCTCGGTGAAGGGGATTTCCTCGCCGCCCCATCGGGTGCAGTAGGGAATCACCGCTTCCGGCGCCCCTTTGGTAATGAGAATCCGCCGCCCCTCCCAGAACTGGGCCACCGTCATCCGGCGGCGCTTGCTGTCAAAGGGAATTTCCCCCAGCCGCTGGCCGGGATAGTAGATGCCTAAGGTTTGGGCGCACTCCGCCAGCGCCGTTTCGGTGGGGTCCCCCTGGAACCCTTCCTTGGTTTGGGCCACGTTCAGGCAGGCCGCCGTTTTCCCGATCAGCTCCTTGCCAGCCGGGGTGAGGGGAGCGTCTAAGGTGCAGATCTCGGACAGGTCGTAGAGGTGGGTGACCTTCATTTTGTTTTGGGTCAAGGTGCCGGTTTTGTCGGTGCAGATGACGTTCACTGTCCCCAGGGTTTCCACTGAAGGGAGCTTGCGCACCAGGGCGTTCTGCTTTACCATCCGCTTTACCGCAATGGCTAAGGAGATGGTGACAATGGCGGGCAGTCCTTCCGGCACTGCCGCCACCGCCAAACTCAGCCCGGTGAGCAGCATGGAAAGGGGATCTTCCCCCCGAATCAGCCCAATCAGGCTCACCGCCCCGCAGATACCCACGCACCCTAAGGCAATCCACCGCCCCAGCTTGCTCAGCCGCTGCTGGAGGGGGGTGGGAGGTGACTGGGTCTGCTTCAGCATCCCGGCAATGGCCCCCATCTGGGTGTGGGAGCCGATGTGGGTGACTAAGGCTCTGCCCCGTCCGGCGGCGATGGTGCTGCCCATGTACACCCGCCCCGGCTGGTGCAGCTCATTTTCCGGATAGGGAAGGTCTGCCGCCTGTTTGCTCACCGCCTCCGCTTCTCCGGTGAGCAGGCTTTCCTCGGCGGAAAGGCCGATGCTTTCCAGCACCACTCCGTCCGCCGCCACCCGGCAGCCCGCTTCCAGCAGCAAAATGTCCCCCACCGTCACTTCCTGGGCGGGGACCGTCACCGGAACCCCCTCTCGCAGTACCTGCGCTGTGGGGGCGGAAAGGGCTTGGAGGGCTTCCAAGGTCTTTTCGGTGCGGAATTCCTGAATAAATCCCAAAATCCCGTTGCAGAGCACAATAATGCCGATGGTGACGGCGTCCATCCATTCTCCCAACAGAAGGCTCACCGCCGTAGCCGCCAGCAGGATTAGGGTGAGAAGGTCCTTGTACTGGCCGAAGAACAGCGCCGCCCCGCTGCGTTTGGGGGGCGGGGGCAGGGTGTTGGGCCCGTATTTTTTTTGCTGCTTTTTCACCTGGGAGGCACTGAGCCCCTCCGGATTGGGTTTTCCATTCACCGGCTGTCCCGCATCCCGCAGGTCGGCCTGTAACAGACTGGTTACCCCCATTTGCGCACCATCCTTCCTGATTTCTTCTCTGAAATGAATATGTGAAAAGTTTGGAAAAGAGACCGGCTTTGGATTTACATTTTTTGGAATATGTGGTAAAATTAAATCGAATATATTCCGAAAATAACATTTTTTGGATAAAAATTAAAAAACAAGAATAATCTATAAAATGATACTGCTTGTTGTTTTCAACTGGGCTGTTCTTTCTTCCTCATGGGACAGCCCTGCCGCAAATTTTCATGAGACGAGGGTGAAAAACAATGAAAGAAAAACATCAGAGGATGAGCTATGTTCAAACTCTTCGTTGGCGGGTTTGGGCGCTGTGGGCGCAGCTGGCGGTGATGGTGGCATATCTGGTGCTGGTCACTGAACTGGAAGCCCTGGGCATTCTGCTGGTGACCGATGCAGCGGATTTGTTCAGCCGGGTGCTGCCGTTGGCTGCTATTGTTTACTTTTTGGTCCGCATTTTCTTGGATAAGCGGCAGCTGCGAGCCCAGGTGAGCCGTTTGGAACAGCACCGGGAGCCGGAACTGGATGCCCGTGCCCTCCACGACAAAAGCGGAGGCGTGGTGATGGACATTGTGCTGTTCGGCCTGCTTGTGGCTTCCTTAATCACCGCCTTGGTGAGCCTGTCTGCTTTCTGCACCGCATTTTTTCTGCTGCTGTTTGCCCTGCTGGTGAAACTGGCCGCCTACCTGCTGTTTTCTCGGCTGGGCTGACGCACCGCTTTTTCCGGGCCGGCATACACTGTCAGTGAGCCGACCCAATCGGGAACGCTCCAACCTTATTTGGAGTTGAACCACTATGAATCAATCATCCTGCTGTTGCGGCGACTCCGAATTTATGGACGCCGCCTACTGTTACTACTATCCCAACCGCCGCTGCTTCAAAAGCGACTGCGCAGCCTGCCCGTATACCGCTTCGGCCCTGAGCCGGGACGTGGAGCACTGCTTCTGCCATTCTTCCTGTACCCCCAGCTGCTCCTCTGACTGCAATTCCTGCTGCTGTTCTCTTTCCGGTTTGAGCGATGCCGCCCAAACCGACGCCCAGGATGCCAACGGCTGCGCCGGCATCGCCTGCAAAAAGGACAGCTGCGCTGTTACCAGGAGGCTCTGCTGCGACCGGGACGGCGGCTGCTGCCTGTACCCGGAAAGCTGCCGTGACAATTTCTGGCCGGAATTTGCCCATCCCCGCTGGCTTTGCTGCAAGGATTTGTACAGCGGCCAAAGCCACTACAACAGCTGTCACAGCAGCGGCTGCGACTGCGAAGAAACTGACGATTGAGCATCATCAACCTTCCCCGCCCCGGCCCAGGTCGGGGCACTTTTTTTGGAAAATTCCAAATTGTTTGACATAATTTTCAAAAACTACCAAAATAATCTTCATTTTAAATGTTATAATAAAAAGCAGAATCTTTGATTACATGAGGGAGGAACCGCCATGACAAGCCAAGAAACCACACTCTGTTCCACTCGCTATCCCATTATGCTGGTCCACGGCGTCGGCGCCAGGGACAGTTTGGAGCAGTGTTATTGGCGGCGGATTCCCGATTATCTGCGTCAGCGTGGGGCAGTGGTGGAATTTGGCTTTCAGGACAGCTGGGCCACGGTGGAGCAGAACGCCGCCATGCTGGCCACCCGGATTGCCTGGGTGTGCCGGGAGTACGGCTGTGAAAAGGTCAACCTCATCGCCCATTCCAAAGGGGGATTGGACGCCCGGTACGCCATCTCCGCCCTGGGCATGGAGGAGCAGGTGGCCAGCCTCACCACCCTTTCCACCCCCCATCACGGCAGCCGCACCGTGGACTTTTTCTTCCGCTTCCGGGGGATTCTCAAGGGGGCGGGGGTGCTGCTCAACCGCTGGTACCGCCGCTGCGGGGACGCCGCCCCGGATTTTTATCACACCCTCTATCAGTTTACCACCGCCTTTGCCAGCCAGTTTAACCGCCTTTATCCCTTGCCGGAGCCGGTGTACTGCCAGAGCTACGCCGCTACCCTCCGCTGCGGCTGGAGCAACATTGCCTATTGGCTGCCCCACCTCTTCGTCCGGCTGTTTGACGGGGACAACGACGGCCTGGTCAGCCCGGATTCCGCTCGGTTCGGCCAGTTCCAGGGGGTGCTGGAAAGCCCCCGGCGGGCCGGCATCTCCCACAGCGATTTGGTGGACGCCAAAGGCAGCTGCTTCACCCAAGAAAAACAACCCGGCCGAATCAGCGAGATCTGCGAGTTTTACCGGGACCTGGTGGCTGGATTAAAAGAAAAAGGATTTTAAAAAGGAGAAAAAACTATGAAACTCAGCCTTTGCCAAATCAAGCCGAACCGAGATTGGAAAATCTCTCTGGACATCGCCCAAAAAGCCTTGGAGCAGGCCGCCGCCCAAGGGGCGGAACTGGCCGTCCTGCCGGAGCTGTTTCCCATTCCCTATGAGTTTTCCCTAGTGGAACGCTGTGCCCAGCCCATAGACGGCCCCATCGGGCGGCTCCTGTCGGCCTGGGCCAAAGAGTACGGCCTGTGGCTGGTGGGGGGCTCCTTCCCCCTTCAGGAAGAGGGAAAGCGCTACAACGCCTGCCCGGTGTATTCCCCCGACGGAAAGCTGGCCGCCCTCCATAAAAAAATCCACCTCTTCGATGTGAAGATGGACAGCCTTTCGGTGCAGGAAGCGGACTGCTTTTCTCCCGGCGAAACACCCACGGTGTTTGACTCTCCCTGGGGGAAAATCGGGGTGGCCATCTGCTTTGACTTGCGCTTTCCCAACCAGTTTCTGCGCATGGCGGAACAGGGGGCGGAGCTGATGGTGGTGCCCGCCGCTTTTAACACCGTCACCGGTCCCCGGCATTTCCGGCTGCTGGCCCAGGCCAGGGCGGTGGACAGCCAGAGCTTTGTAGTGGTCTGCGGCCCGGCGCTGGATGAAACCGCATCCTACCATTCCTACGGCCACAGCCTGGCGGTTTCCCCCATGGGAAGGGTGCTTGGGGAACTGGATAGCGCTCCCGGCATCCTGACCCTTTCGTTGGATTTGAAGCAGTCGGACACGGTGCGGAAAAAACTGCCGGTGCTGGTCAACCAAAAGCCCGGTCTGGACCGGCCAAACTTTTCAAAACAGGGAAAATGGTAGATAGCTGTCGAGAAAAAAACTGCAAAAAAAGAAAATTGCACAAATATAAAACAGGGAAAAAAATAAAACCGTGTAACTCCACAATTTGAAAAAAATCAAATTAGAAGTGATTTGACAATTTTCCGGAGCGGGAGTATAATACATCGTGTTTGAACACCATATTTGTTTTTGCATCACAACGGGTTTGTTGAAGCGAAGTTGGAAAGGAAGGCAAAACACAATGGCCAATGCAATTTATCAAATTAAAACTGCAAATGGTGCGCTGGCTCTGGAAGTGGTGAACACCGCTCTTCAGTTGGGGGCTGTAACCGGCGCCGACAATCAGAAATGGGAAATGACCGGCGAGAAGAACGGTCAGGTCAGTTTTATCAATCTGGAATCTAAGACTGCCATCGACGTGGCAATGATGGGTACTGAAAATGGCACTCCTGTACATGTTTGGCAGGTGCTGGATGACGCCATGACCCAGAAGTGGATGGTCAAAGGCGAAAAGATTGTCTCTGCTTTTGCGGCGGACAAAGTGCTGGACGCCGGCATGTTCCCCTCTGAAGGCAGCACCCTCCAGCTGTGGGACGACGTGGACGGCGACAGCCAGAAGTGGGAACTGGTGGACGTGACTCCCGCTCCCAAGAAGGCTCCCGCCAAGAAAGCCCCGGCCAAGAAGGCTCCTGCTAAGAAAGCGGAAACCACCAAGGCCGCCGCTGCTAAGAAGGAAGAGGCTCCTAAAGCTGCCGCTGCCGCCAAGAAGGAAGCTGCGCCTAAGGCCGCCGCTGCCAAGAAGGCAGAAGCACCCAAAGCCGCTGCTGCCAAGAAGGAAGAGGCTCCCAAGGCCGCCGCTGCCGCCAAGAAGGAAGAAGCTCCTAAGGCTGCCGCTAAGAAGGAAACCGCTCCCAAAGCTGCTGCCAAAAAGACCACCAAAACCACGAAGTAAGTTTTGCAACATTGTTGTAAATGCCCGGAAGATTCGTTCTTTCGGGCTTTTTTCTGCTTGGATTGGCGGTATTCCTGTAATTTGTAAATTTTTTATGAAGAATAAAAATATTTTGTGAACAAAACCTTGTAATTCCCACTGCAATCTGCCACAATGGAAAGGAAGGCGAAAGCCTTGGTTTTTCAGAGGAGGCAGTCAGTGAATGAACAGTATGACAGGATACGGCCGCAGCCGCCAAGTGCTGGACGGCCGGGAAATTACTGTGGAAATCCGTTCGGTGAATCACCGGTATTTGGAATACAGCGCCCGCATCCCCAGGATGTATGGCTATTTGGAAGAAAAACTCAAAACCTTTTTGCAGTCCTCGGTGAGCCGGGGTAAGGTGGAGGTGACGGTGACCATCCAAAACCTCACCGGCGGGGACACGGTGGTGCAGATCAACCAGGCCCTGGCCAAAGGGTATCTGGACGCCATGCGCAGCCAGGCAGAATCCCTGGGGCTGAAGGACGACCTCACCCTCTCCACCCTCACCCGCTTCAACGACGTCTTTACCCTGCAAAAGCTGGAAGAGGACCAGCAGGTGATCTGGAACAGCGTGCAGCAGGTGGCCCAGCAGGCGCTGGACCAGTTTCTGGAGATGCGCCGCCGGGAAGGGGAGCGCTTGAAGCTGGATTTGCTGCAAAAGCTGGAGCTTTTAAACGGGCATGTGGCGTCGGTGGAGGAGCAGAGCCCCAAAACCGTGGCGGCTTACCGGGAGCGGCTGCTCCAAAAGATGGAGGAGCTGCTGGCGGACCGCTGCATCGACCAACAGCGGATTTTGCTGGAAGCAGGGCTTTACGCCGAAAAAATCGCCGTGGATGAAGAAACGGTGCGGCTGAAAAGCCATTTGGAGCAGTTCGCCCAGATGATGGAGCAGTCCGGCCCAGTGGGGCGGAAGCTGGATTTTCTGGTGCAGGAAATCAACCGGGAAACCAACACCATCGGCTCCAAGGCCCAGGACCTGGCGGTGACCCGCCGGGTGGTGGAGATGAAGAGCGAGATTGAAAAAATCCGGGAACAGATTCAGAACATCGAGTAGGAGGAACTGTGATGCAGCTGATTTCCATCGGCCACGGCAATGTAATCAATGCTCGGCGGGTGATTGCCATCCTTGGCCCAGACTCCGCCCCGGTGAAGCGGATGATTCAGGAAGCCCGGGACCAGGGGCTGCTGATTGACGCTTCCTGCGGGCGGCGCACCCGGGGGGTGCTGGTAATGGACACCAACCATGTGATTTTAAGCTCCGCCCATCCCGGTACCTTGGCAGGCCGGGTGGACCCTTCCTGGTCGGAAGCCAAAGAGGACGAGGAAGAGAAAGGATGAGAGAGATGAACCGAAAAGGATTGCTGCTGGTGGTGTCCGGCCCTTCCGGCTGCGGAAAGGGCACGGTGCTGAGCGAAGTGTTTGCCAGACAGCCGGATACCTACTATTCCGTCAGCGCCACCACCCGTTCTCCCCGACCCGGGGAAGTGGACGGAGTGCAGTACCACTTTTTAACCAAAGAGGAATTTGAAGAAAAGATTGCCGCCGGCCAGATGCTGGAGTACGCCCAGTATGCCGGAAACTACTACGGCACCCCCGCCCAGGCGGTGGACGAAAAGCTGTCCCAGGGAAAAAACGTGGTGCTGGAGATTGAGGTCCAGGGAGCCAAGCAGGTGAAGCTCCGCCGCCCGGATGCGGTGATGATTTTCATTATGCCTCCCAGCATGAAGGAGCTCCGCCGCCGTCTCACCCAGCGGGGTACCGAAGCCCAGGAAGTGGTGGAGCGGAGATTGGAAACCGCCCGCCAGGAAATGCCTCAGGCCAAGGATTACGATTATATTGTGTTTAACGACACCGTGGAGGAAGCGGCCCAGGACGTCTGTGCTATCCTTCGAGCCCGGCACTGTCTGGCTGGGGAAAATCTGGCTCGGCTGGAACAGGCCGTCCGAGAAGAATAATTTCTGCCGAAACGGCATTGGTAACATTTCACTTGAAGAAAAGGAGATTGTTTGTTATGATGCATAGACCTAGCACCAGCGATTTGTTGAAGAATGGGGAAAGCTATTACTCTTTGGTGGTAGCGGTGGCCAAGCGGGCCCGGGAAATCACCGACGAATTGAACGATCAAGGCATGGAAATGACCGAAAAACCGGTGCAGATGGCGGTGGATGAATTTGCCAAGGGCAAATATAAAATCGTGGAAAGCAATTCGGACGATGAAGACCTGTTTGAAGAGGAACAGAAATGAAACAGCCCACCCTTTTGCTGGGCATCACCGGCGGGATTTCCGCCTATAAGCTCACCGATTTAGCCAGCCGTTTGACCAAAGAAGGAATCCGGGTGCTGACGGTGATGACCGATTCCGCCCAGCAGTTTATCACCCCCCTGACCATGGAGACCCTGACCAAGCAGCGGTGCTATACCCAGCTGTTTGACCGTCAGACCCCGGAAGAAGTGACCCATATCTGGCTGGCCCAGCAGGCGGATGTCGTGCTGGTTGCACCGGCCACCGCCAATTTCCTGGCTAAGATGACCTATGGTTTGGCGGACGATTTGCTCAGCAGCGTACTGTTGGCTACCACCGCCCCGGTATTGGTGAGTCCCGCCATGAACGTCCATATGTACCGCAACCCTGCCACCCAGCAAAACCTTGCCGCTTTGCAGCAACGGGGTGTGCAGGTGATTCCGCCGGAAGAAGGGCTGCTGGCCTGCGGGGAGACCGGGGAAGGCCGTCTGCCAGAAACCGAAACCCTGTACCGCTGGGTGAAAAAAGCCCTGGCCCCCCAGGATTTGGCGGGGAAGAAAATTCTGGTCACTGCCGGAGCCACCCGGGAAGCGGTGGACCCAGTGCGGTTTCTCACCAATCACTCCACCGGCAAGATGGGCTACGCCGTAGCCCAGGCCGCTTGGCAGCGGGGAGCGGAAGTTACCCTGGTCAGCGGCATCACCGCCCTGGACTGTCCCGTGGGGGTCAATCGGATTACCGTCACCTCCGCCGCCGACATGATGGAAGCGGTGCAGCAAAACTGGCAGGAACAGGACGCCTTCGTCCTTTCCGCGGCGGTGGCGGACTTTACCCCGGAACATCCCGCCGGTCAGAAAATCAAAAAGGAGGGCCAGTCCCAGCGCGCCCTTTCCCTGACGGCCACCCAGGATATCCTGGCCTGGCTGGGGGAACATAAAAAGCAGGGACAGCGCCTCTGCGGCTTTTCCATGGAAACGGAATGCCTGCTGGAAAACTCCCGAAAGAAGCTGGAAAAGAAGAAGGCGGATATGATCGCCGCCAACAGCCTGACCCAGCCGGGAGCAGGCTTTGGGGTAGACACCAACTGCCTTACCCTCATCGGCCCGGACTGGGAAGAGCAGCTTCCCTTAATGTCCAAGGAAGACTGCGCCGGGGCTCTGCTGAATAAGCTGCTGGGGGACCAATCTTAATGGAAACCCAGACTGTGGTTCAGGTTTACCTGGAAAAAACCGCATTTACCTTTGATAAACCCTTTTCTTACCTTCTTCCCCCGGAGATGGAGGCACAGCCCGGCTGCCGGGTGTTGGCGCCCTTCGGGGCAGGGAACGCTCGCCGCCAGGGCATGGTCTGGGCGGTGGAGCAGCAGCCCGCCGCCCCCGGCATGAAAAGCGTGCTGGAGCTGCTGGATGACGCCCCGGTGCTGGATGAGCGCCAGAGGGAATTGGCGTTGTTTCTCTCCGGCCGCACCTTCACCCCGGTGTTCGAGTGCGTCCGGGCCATCCTTCCCAGAGCCATGACCCTGCTGGTGGAGCGGCAGTATTGCCTGTCTCCTTCGGCACTGCAAGGGGAGGGGGAGGATTTGAGTCAAGCCCAGCGGGCTCTGCTTTCCCAGCTGCGGCAGGCCCAAACCGCCCGGCAGCTGGATGGGCTGGTGCTGGCCCAGCTGGCAGAGCAGAATCCGGTGATGGAGGAACTGCTTGCCCTGGGACAGGTGGAGCAGCTGGGGGTGACCCGCCGGAAGGTGGGGGATAAGACCCAGAAGATGCTCCGGCTCACCCGGCAGTACCTGGAACACCCGGAGGAATTTTCCCTCTCGCCGAAACAAAAGGCGGTGGCGGAATTTCTCCGCCCCATGGAGGGAGCCGCAGAAGGGGAAATCCTCTATTTCTGCGGGGTGACCTCGGTGGTGCTGAAGGGGCTGGAAAAAAAGGGGGCCGCCATCCGCTATGAAAAGCGCATCGACCGCATCCCCAAAACCCGCCTGGAGCATTACCCCAACCCGGAGGACATCGCCCTGAGCCCGGCACAGGAGCAGGTGTTCCAGGGGCTGAAACAGCTGATGGAGGACCCATCCCCCCAGGCGGCCCTGCTGTACGGGGTCACCGGTTCGGGAAAGACCTTAATCTATCAAAAGCTCATCCACCACGCCCTGAGCCAGGGGAAACAGGCCCTGTTGCTGGTGCCGGAGATCAGCTTGACCCCCCAGATGGTGCAGCGGTTTCAAAGCTGCTACGGTAAGCGGGTGGCGCTGATGCACTCCGGCTTGAGCCAGGGGGAGCAGCTGGACGAGTACCGCCGGGTGCAGGAAGGCCGGGCGGACATCGGCATCGGCACCCGCAGCGCCGTCTTTCTCCCCTTTTCCAATCTGGGTGTGATTATCCTGGACGAGGAAGGGGAGGCCAGCTATAAAAGCAGCGACTACGCCCCCCGGTACCACGCCCGGGAGGTGGCCAAGTTCCGGGCGGCTCAGCAAAACTGTCTGGTGCTGCTGGGAAGCGCCACCCCCAGCGTAGAAAGTTACTATTTCGCCCAAAAGGGGATTTACCATCTCTTTACCTTAAAGGAGCGGTACACCGGCTCGGTGTTGCCCCAGGTGTACCTGGTGGATCAAAAGCAGGAGCTGGTCCAGGGAAACACCGGTTCGGTGAGCCGGATTCTGGCCCAGCAGATTCGCATCAATCTGGAGCGGAAGGAGCAGACCATTTTGCTGTTTAACCGCCGGGGGTACTACACCGTCAGCCGCTGCGAGGACTGCGGCAAGGCGGTGAACTGTCCCAACTGCGACGTCCCCTTGACCTACCACAAGGACAACGGCCGGATGATGTGTCACTACTGCGGCTATTCGGCGGGGCCCTCCTCCCATTGTCCCAGCTGCGGCAGCGACCGGCTGCGGCTCTCCGGGGCCGGCACCCAAAAGCTGGAAGAGGAGCTGGAAAACCTCTTTCCCAGCGCCCGGCTGCTGCGGCTGGACACCGACGCCACCTCCTCCCGGTACTCCTTGGAGGAAGCCTTGGCCGCCTTTCAGCGGCAGGAATACGACATCCTTTTGGGCACCCAGATGATTGCCAAGGGGCTGGATTTTCCCCAGGTGACCTTGGTGGGGGTGCTGAATGCCGACCAGGGGCTGTACGCCCCGGACTTTCGGGGCGGGGAGCGGGTGTTTGACCTGCTGACCCAGGTGGTGGGGCGCAGCGGACGAGCCGGAAAACCGGGACGGGCCTTTTTGCAGTCCTTTCAGCCGGAGCACCCGGTGGTGCAGTACGGTGCCAACCAGGACTTTGAAGGCTTTTACCGGGAAGAAATCGCCGCCCGGAAGCTGCTGCTGTATCCTCCCTTCTGCGACCTCTGCCTTCTGGGCTTTTCCGCCCAGAAGGAGGAGCGGGTGCGCACCGGGGCGCTGGCCATGATGGAGCTGCTCAAGCAGTCCGCCCAAAGCCACCCCGGAGTGGCGCTGAAAGCCCTGGGCCCCATGCAAAAACGGGTGTACCGGATGCAGAACCGGTATCGGATGCAGATTTTACTCAAATGTCACAATCAAGCGCCTTTCCGCCGCTTTTTGCGGGACGCCTTGGAACTTGCCGGAAAGGACCGGCGGCTGCGGGGGGTCACCGTTACGGTGGACTTCAACGGCGCTGTGGAAGCATAAACGGAATGGAACTCCCATTCTACGGAAGAAAGGAAGCATAGGCACAATGGCACTTCGAAAAATTTATATGGAAAAAGAGGACATCCTCCATAAAGTGTGCCGCCCGGTCACCGATTTCAATGAGCGGCTGTGGCAGCTGCTGGACGATATGGCGGAAACCATGTACCACGCCGACGGGGTGGGCTTGGCCGCCCCCCAGGTGGGGATTCTCCGCCGGGCGGTGGTCATCGACACCGGGGAAGGGCTCATTGAATTGGTCAACCCCAAAATCGTCATGAGCAAAGGAAGTCAGCTGGAAGTGGAGGGCTGCCTGTCCTGTCCCGGGGAATACGGCAAGGTGAAGCGCCCGGCACGGGTGAAGGTGGAAGCCCAAAACCGTTACGGCGACCCGGTGGAATATGTGGGCACCGAATTGCTGGCCCGGGCGTTCTGCCATGAAATCGACCATCTGGACGGCATTGTGTTTAAGGATAAGGTAGTAGAGATGGTGCAGGTGGAGGAGTGATTTCTCTGCCTAGGAAGGAAGGACGCCAATGAACGTGGTATTTATGGGCACCCCGGAGTTTGCGGTGCCCTGTCTGGAAGCCATGGTGCAGGCCGGCTATGACGTCACCGGGGTGGTGACTCAGCCGGATAAGCCACAGGGAAGGAAGATGAAGCTCACCCCGCCCCCGGTAAAGGAGAAGGCTCTGGAATACGGCATTCCCGTGTTCCAGCCTCAGAAGATGAAGGAAGCGGGGGTGTTAGAGCAGCTTTCCGCCTGGGAGCCGGAGGTAATAATCGTGGTGGCCTACGGGAAAATTCTCCCCAAGGAAATTTTGGAGCTGCCCAAATTCGGCTGCATCAACATCCACGCCTCCCTGCTGCCCAAGTACCGGGGGGCAGGCCCCATCCAGTGGAGCGTGTTAAACGGCGAGAAGGAAACCGGGGTCACCTCCATGTACATGGAAGAGGGCCTGGACACCGGGGACATGATTTTAAAAGCAGCCACCCCCATCGGGGAAAACGAAACGGCCTCCCAGCTGCAAATTCGGTTGAGCAAGCTGGGAGCCCAGGTGCTGCTGGATACCTTAAAGCTGGTGGAGCAGGGAAACGTCCCCAGGGAAAAGCAGGAGGATTCTCTTTCCTGCTACGCCCCCATGCTGGATAAGAGTCTGTCTCCCCTGGACTTTACCAAGCCCGGCAAGGAGATCCACCACCAAATCTGCGGCCTGGCGGACTGGCCCTGCGCCACCGCCAAGCTGGAGGGGAGCACGCTGAAGATTCTCCGCTCGGAATGGGTGGAAAAGGTGCCGGGACAGCCGGGAGAAATCACGGTGCAGGGCAAAAAGCTGCTGGTGGCCTGCGGGGACGGCAGCGGGGTGCACCTCTGCATGGTGCAGCCCCAGGGCAAAAAGCCCATGACCGACGCCGCCTTCCTTAACGGCCACCCCATCGCCCCCGGCACCAAATTGGAGTGATTGCGGCTTGCAGCATGGGTTGAAATCTCATTTGCATTGGTAAGAAAAAATCCCGGCTTTCCGTGTTTTTGCGAGGGAGCGTGGGTTGAAATGCCTGCTAGAGACAAGGAGTGTTACCATGGGCTTTTTTAACGTTTATTGGGACAGCACTTACTATTATTTGATTTTGGTGGTGCCCGCCCTGCTGATTTCCCTTTGGGCCCAGATCCGGGTGAAATCCGCCTTCAGCCGCTACAGCCAGGTGCATAACAGCCGGGGCCTTACCGGCTATCTGGTGGCACGGCAGATTTTGGACGACAACGGATTGCAGCATGTGCGGATTGAGTGCGTCCCCGGCTCCCTCACCGACCACTTCGACCCCACCAAAGGGGTGGTGCGGCTCAGCCAGGCGGTGTATAACTCCCCTTCGGTGGCGGCCATCGGGGTGGCGGCCCACGAATGCGGCCACGCCATCCAGTACCAGCATGGCTATGTGCCCTTGAAAATCCGCAAGGCCATGGTGCCCATCACCAACATCGGCTCCGCCTTGAGCTGGCCCATTGCACTGGTGGGGTTGTTTATGGGGGTGCCCTGGCTGGTGAATGCGGGAATCTTGCTGTTTGTGATTGTGGTGGTGTTTCAGCTCATTACCCTGCCGGTGGAGTTTAACGCCTCCCGCCGGGCGCTGAATATCATACAGCAGCGCCAAATGCTGGCCCCCGGGGAAGAGTACCAGGGCGCCAGAAAGATGCTCACCGCCGCAGCTTTGACTTATGTGGCGGCGCTGCTGGTGAGCATTGCAAACCTGCTGCGCCTGCTGGCTTTGGCTAATAGCCGGCGCAGATAAAAAGGAAGTGAAACCATGGCAGACCCTCAGCGCAGACTGGTGTTCCGACTGCTGGAACAGGTGCGCACCCAAAAGAGCTATTCCAATCTGGCTTTAAACCACGCCCTGAGCCAGCCCGGCTTTTCCGGCAATGCCGGATTTGTCAGCGCCCTGTTTTACGGGGTGCTGGAGCGGCAGATCACTCTGGACGCTGTGCTGGCCCCCTATCTCAAGGGCAAAAAGATCGACCCTCCGGTGCGCACCATTTTGCGGATGGGGCTGTACCAGATCCTCTTTCTGGACAGTGTGCCGGACAGCGCGGCGGTGAATGAATCGGTGCAGCTCTGCGTCCCCGCCAAGGTGTTTTCCGCCAAGGGATTGGTGAACGGGGTGCTGCGGCGGTTTTTGCGGGAAGGAAAACCCTTCCGCCTGGAGCAGATGCCCCCCTGGCAGGCGTATTCCTGTCCGGAATGGCTGTACCAAAGCTGGTGCGCCGATTACGGCAAGGACACCGCCTTGGAGCTGATGAAAGCGGGGCTGGGCCGCCCGCCGGTTACCGTGCGGGTGAACACCCAGAAAATTTCCACCCAGGCCTTTGCCGAAACCTTAGAGCGGCATGGAGTGGAAGCCGTTCCCTGCCGCTGGGGGAAGGACGGTTTGGCGCTGTCCCGCACCGGCGGGGTGGAGCAGCTGCCGGGGTATGAAGAAGGCTGGTTTTACGTCCAGGACAGTTCCAGCCAGCTCTGCGCTTCCCTCATGGAAGCCAAACCGGGACAGCGGATTTACGACGTCTGCGCCGCCCCCGGAGGAAAGAGCTGCGCTTTGGCTTTGGAGATGAAGGATCAGGGGGATATCCTGAGCTTTGATCTCTATCCCCAAAAGGTGGAGCTGATCCGCAAAAACGCCGCCCGTTTGGGCCTGACCTCGGTCCATCCCGCTCAGTGGGACGCCTCGGTGTGGGAGCAGTCCCGGCCTTTGGCGGATGGGGTGCTCTGCGATCTGCCCTGTTCCGGCTACGGGGTGCTGCGACGCAAACCGGAAATTCGCCAGCATCCCCCGGAAGACGGGGCGGCGCTGGCCAAACTCCAGCGGGAGCTGCTGGACGTCAACTGCCGGTACGTCAAGCCGGGAGGAACCCTGATTTACTCCACCTGCACCCTCTCTAAGCAGGAAAACCAGGACAAAGCCCTTTGGTTTTTACAAACCCATCCGGAGTTTGCCCCCCTTCCCCTGCCGGAAGAACTGGGGGCGCTGGGGCTGCTGGAAGGGTATATGCTGACGGTGTTCCCCCACAAAGGGGACGGAGATGGATTTTTCATGGCCCGGATGCAGAAAAAAGCCTGACGGGAGAAAGGAGAAAAAAGGCGAGTGGAAGGAAAAAAGGATTTGCGCTCCATGGACTTGGAGGAGATGGAAGCCCTCTGTCAGGAACTGGGGGAACCTAAATTCCGGGCAGGCCAGCTCTTCGACTGGGTCCACCAGAAAGGGGCGGCCACCTTTGAGGAGATGACCAATCTCAGCAAAGCGCTGCGGCAAAAGCTGGCCCAGCGCTGCACCCTCACCACCCTCACCATCGTCCGGCGGCTGGAAAGCAAGCTGGATGAAACGGTGAAGTACCTCTACCGGCTGCCGGACGGGGAATCGGTGGAAACGGTGCTGATGAAGTACGAATACGGCTACAGTCTCTGCGTTTCCTGCCAGGTGGGCTGCAAAATGGGCTGCGCCTTCTGCGCCTCCACCAAGGCGGGGTTTGTGCGAAACCTCACTCCAGGGGAGATGCTGGAACAGGTCTACCGCACCCAGGCCGACCGGGGCGTGAAGGTGGGCCATTTGGTGCTCATGGGCATCGGGGAGCCGCTGGATAATTACGATACGGTGATGAAATTTCTCTCCCTGCTCCACCATCCCAAGGGGCAGAACCTAAGTATGCGGAACATCAGCCTGTCCACCTGCGGCCTGGTGCCGAAAATCCGGCAGCTGGCCCGGGAAAAGCTGGGGCTGACCCTCTCGGTGAGCCTCCACGCCGCCGACAATGAAACCCGCAGCCGGATTATGCCGGTGAACCGGAT
>PPYE01617700.1_pt1 | contig 15668 bp, 10 predicted proteins | sample 1559881 | NCBI WGS metagenome assembly PPYE01 (sample SAMN08240022, study PRJNA423297) | Human gut metagenome, whole genome shotgun sequencing project. | reverse complement strand
ATCGATAGGAGCGCCGAGGATTGCCGGCGCCGTCCTGCCGATGAGACCTGAGCTCGGAACGACGCGAGGCAGCATGGACGCGGGAATGCCGAAGATATCCAGCAGTTCCTCATCCCAGCGGCAGTTGTGAATATTAAATAAGAGCGTGCGCGAAGCATTCGAGACATCCGTCACATGCCCAAGACCGCCTGTCAGGTTCCAGATAAGCCAGCTGTCGACAGTGCCGAACAAAAGCTCTCCGGCTAAAGCCTTCTCTCTTGCACCCTCAACATTGTCTAATATCCAGCGAACCTTGGACGCAGAAAAATACGGGTCTAAACAAAGGCCGGTTTTGTCATGAATTAAAGGCTCAAATCCGCTGTCGTGAAGCCTTTCGCAAAAAGCCGAAGTACGCCTGTCCTGCCAGACAATCGCGCGATAAATCGGCTTTCCGGTCTTCTTGGACCATACGATGGTGGTCTCTCTTTGATTCGTGATGCCTAACGCCCGAAGTCCAGACCCGGACAGCTTAAGATCAGCCAAGGCGCCTAACAAACATTCCTTTTGCTTCTGCCAGATTTCCTCGGCATCCTGCTCGACCCAGCCGTCGTGCGGAAAATACTGAGTCAGAGGTTTTTGACTCGCTGCCAGAGGGCGCCCCTCTGCATTAAAAATAATCGCACGGGCGCTTGTCGTCCCTAAGTCCAGAGAAGCTATTAATTCTGTGGTTCCATACATTCGGGCGAACCTCATTGAATACTTTGATCGGTTTTCCGGCCCCGAAACAGAGAGACGGCCGGATTAGTAATGTCAAACTAACACAACCCGCCGCCCGATGTCCGAATTTTCTTCGCGCTCTTGTAAAAGAATCTGCCGAGATTGATTTCTTTTGTGCCTTATTGAACGAATTCAGTCTAAAAAATGCCGATATCCGTCCTTTTTTGCAGTCTAAAACGCCTTAACAGAGGCGGATGCGAGAATTAGAGAATTAAGCAAGGAGGGGTTTTCTCTTAGTTAAACACCGAATTTTGATTAACTTCGTTTATTTTCCATTGAAATTCGGTGAAAACACAACTTCTTCTATTCTGCTCCAAAATTGGGAATTTAAAAATCCCTAACAATTATTCGAAAAATATGAAACAATTGGGGGTAGAAGTTTTAAAAAGAAAGTGAGGATTATATGAAGCTTCCACTGCAAGTTAGTTTCCACGGTATCGATCGTTCCGAAGCTCTTGAAAATTTAATCGCAAAAGAAGTCGAAGGACTCCACAAATTTGATGCTGATCTGATCAGTTGCCGCGTCGCTGTTGAAAGCGAAGGCCGCCACCAGAACCAGGGCAGAGAATGCAGCGTTCGCGTTTCTCTCAACGCTCCCGGCCACGAATTCATCATGAACACGAAGAACGAAGATGCCCACGCAGCCGTTCGCGCTGCTTTTGACTCTTTGGCCCGTCAAGTAAAAGACAATGCTGCAAAGCGCAGAGGCAATTAATCCTCTTTTCTGCTTGATGCAATCGAAGACTCTTCACTGAGTCCGACACCCGCCCGACAAATGCCGAGGCGGGTTTATTTTTTTGCCTGCCGTTTGCGTTTCTTTTCGTTTCGATTTCAAACATTTCCTCACAACTCGTTGATTTTCTTGAAATCTTGACGAGAGTATAGTTGACGCTACCAAAGTGCCGTCTTTAAAAATCACCTTCGGATTCCACTATAGGCGGCCTACTCCGTTAACTTGGAAGAACATGCAGACTAAGAACAACGCAAAAGAATTTATCTCCGTCCGCGGAGCAAAACAAAACAACTTAAAAAATATCGACGTTTCTTTCGAACACGGCAAATTAACCGTCGTCACCGGCGTCTCCGGCTCGGGTAAATCCTCTTTGGTTTTTGACACCCTTTATGCCGAAGGCCAGCGCCGCTATGTCGAAACCTTCAGCCCCTACGTTCGCCAGTTCATGGACCGTATGGACCGCCCGAAGGTCGACAAAGTCGAGGGCGTGCCGCCCGCTATCGCGATTGACCAGACCAATCCGGTTAGAAACTCTCGCTCGACCGTGGGCACGATGACTGAGATCAACGATCATCTGAAGATGCTCTTTTCTCAGGCTTCTTCACTTTACTGCCGCTGCTGCGGCCGCCCCGTGCGCGAAGAAAGCCCTCAGGACATCTGGGAAGACATCGCCGAGCGCTTAGAAAACGTTTCTCCGGACGCACGCCTAAGCGTGTGCTTCCATGTGCACGTCCCAGCCTCTCTTCCTCCCGAAACGGCCATTGCCGGTTTGGAGGCTCAGGGCTTTACACGCTGCACTGTCGTTTCTCAGGACAAAACAAACGGCTCGGATATTGAGGTCATTGCCGACCGCTTTAAACCGTCGGTTCCCCGCAGCCGCGCCGTTGAAGCTGTCGAAACCGCGCTTCGTCTCGGCAAAGGTTTGATGGAACTCAAAGTCCGCGTTCCCGGATCTGAAGAGGAAGTTTGGAAATTCTCCGCCGCACTCACTTGCCCTGAGTGCGGAATTACCTATGCGCGTCCCCATGATTCGACTTTCAGCTTCAACTCTCCGTTAGGTGCCTGCGACACCTGCCGCGGGTTCGGAAGAATCATCGGCGTGGACTATGGTCTGGTCATTCCCGACGAAAGCCTCTCCATTAAAGAAGGTGCCGTCAAACCCTGGAATACGGAAAGCTACTCCGAATGCAAGGACGACCTCCTGCGTTATGCCGCCGAACGAGGTCTGGATGTCAGCAAGCCTTACCGTGATCTGACTCAGGAAGAAAAGGACTGGGTCTGCTTCGGCGATCCGAAATGGACAAGCTTCCGCTCTAAGAAGTGGTACGGCATTAAGCATTTCTTCGAATGGCTCGAAACGAAAGCCTACAAGATGCACGTCCGTGTCATGCTCTCCCGCTATCGCAGCTATACGGCCTGCCCGGACTGCCACGGCGCTCGTCTCAAACCCGACGCGCTTCTTTGGCGCATCGGCACCAAAGAAAACGCCGATCATGCGTTAGGCTCTCATCAGCGCTGGCGTCCTGCCAATGCTACTTTCTCCGACGCTATTCTTCGCGATCTGCCCGGATTAAATATCCGTGATCTGATGCTGCTTCCGATCGAACGACTCAGAATCTTCTTCGATGAGCTCAAACTTTCTCCGGCACTCGAAGAAGGCTGCGGCATGCTGCTCGACGAAATCCGCTCCCGCCTGCGTTACCTCACGGAAGTCGGCCTCGGTTATCTCAATCTTGACCGTCAGAGCCGCACACTTTCCGGCGGAGAAGTTCAGCGTATTAACCTGACCACCGCACTCGGCACTTCGCTGGTCAACACCTTGTTCGTACTCGACGAGCCTTCTATCGGTCTGCATCCTCAGGATATGGATCGCGTGAACTCCGTCATGAAGCGTCTGCGCCGCGCCGGCAATACCTTAGTCGTTGTGGAACACGATCCTCAAGTCATGCTCGCAGCCGACCGCATTATTGATATGGGCCCCGGACCCGGCGCCAACGGCGGCAGAATCGTCTTTGACGGCACGCCCGAAGAGCTCAAAAAGGCACGTACGCTCACGGGTTCCTACCTCCGCGGTGAAAGAACCTTCCCGCATTCCGCCCAAAAACGCATCAACCCGGCCAACCCGGCGCTGGTTCTGCTGGGTGCTTCCGAGCACAACCTCAAAAACTTAGACATCCGCATTCCGCTGCACTCAGTCGTGTGTATTGCGGGCGTCTCGGGTTCCGGTAAGTCCACGCTGGTTCAGGACATCCTGGTACCGGCTCTGATGAAAGCCAAAGGTAAGTCCACGGAAGCCCCGGGCAAATTTGAGAAGCTCCTCGGAACCGAAAACATCAGCGACGTTTCCTTCGTCGATCAGTCTCCGATCGGTAAAACGACACGAAGCACACCGGCACTTTTCATGGGTGCGTTCGAAACCATCCGCCGTCTCTTTGCCGCATCTCCGGAAGCCAAGAAGCGTAAATATGAAGCCGGAACATTCTCCTTTAACTCGGGAACAGGCCGCTGCCCCGCCTGCTCCGGAAGCGGTTTTGAACACATCGAAATGCAGTTCTTGTCCGACGTGTATTTAAGCTGCCCGGAATGCAAAGGCACCCGCTACCGCAATGAGATCCTCGAGGTCAAGCTGTCTCGTAACGGCAAAGAGGCCAACATCGCCGAAGTGCTCGACATGACGATCGCTGAAGCGATTGAGTTCTTCAAAGAGAACAAGGAAATCGTGCGTAATCTTGAGCCGCTCGTTAAAGTCGGCTTGGATTATCTCAAGCTCGGCCAGCCGATTCCGACCTTGTCCGGCGGCGAAGCCCAGCGTCTCAAGCTCGCCAAGCACCTCGCTGATGCCCTCAAAGGAGAGAGCAAACACACGCTCTTTATCTTTGACGAACCCACGACCGGCCTGCACTTCGACGACGTATTCAAGCTGATGAAGTCCCTGCAGGAACTCGTTCAGTCCGGCCACTCCGTTCTTTTGGTTGAACACAACCTTGACGTGATTAACGCCTCCGACTGGATTATCGAGCTCGGACCGGAAGGCGGTGAGCGCGGCGGACGCGAACTCTTTGCTGGTACGCCGAAAGACTTCCGCATCAAGGACACACCGACCGGACTGGCTTTAGCTGCTTATAACAAGGCCCTCAAAGAGAAAAATCCGAGCGCTTACTTCACGGACTTCAAGCCGCAGGAAGAACCGAAGGCCCTGTCCTACCCCAAAGATGCCATCACGGTCGTCAATGCGCGTGAGCACAATTTGAAGAACTTGTCTCTCCAGATCCCGCGCAACAAGTTCACCGTCGTCACAGGCGTCTCGGGTTCCGGTAAATCCACCTTGGCCTTTGATTTGATCTTCAACGAAGGTCAGCGCAGATATTTGGAATCGCTCAACGCCTTTGCTCGATCCATGGTGCAGCCCGCAGGCGCGCCGGACGTTGACGCGATTTACGGTATTCCGCCGACGGTTGCGATTGAACAGCGCACCTCTCGAGGAGGCCAGAAATCCACCGTCGCCACAATGACGGAGATTTATCATTTCCTGCGTTTGCTCTATGTGAAGCTCGGCACCCAGTACTGCCCGACCTGCAATGTGCCGGTCATCAAGCAGTCTAAGGATCAGATTTTTGCCTCGATCATGAAGACTTATAAGGGTAAGGAAATTACCTTCCTCGCACCCTTGGTCAAAAACCGTAAGGGCTTCTACAAGGACCTGGCGGTTTGGGCAAGAAACAAAGGCTATGAGCACCTGATTGTGGACGGGGAAAAAGTCTCTACACTCCGCTTCCCTTCCTTGTCTCGTTTCACAGAACACAACATCGATCTGCCTACCGGCACGGTGAAGGTCACGCCGGAGAACGAAGGAGAGATCAAACAGCTCGTCGCTGTCACGCTGGACTTCGGCAAAGGAATTTTGGATATCGAACAAAAGGGCAAAAAACGCACCTTCTCGTCGACCTCCAACTGCCCGAACTGCCAGAAGAGCTTCCCTGAACTTGACCCGCGCTTGTTCTCCTACAACTCCAAGCACGGCTGGTGTCCGACCTGCATGGGCAACGGCTTCAAGCCCTTCCAAAATGCGCTTGCTGTCGACGAGAACACCGGTGAATTGACGGCCGAAGCCATGTCCGAAGAACTGGTCATTTGCCCGGACTGTCACGGTCAGCGACTCAATCTGGTTGCGCTCAACGTCCGTTTCAATGACAAGTCCATCGCGGAAGTAGCTGCGATGACAATTGATCAGGCGGCAGATTATTTCAACACGATTGAGCTCACCGGCCGTCAAGCCGATATCGCTCGCGATGCACTGCAGGAAATCCGCTCTCGTTTGTCGTTCTTAAAAGAAGTCGGACTCTCCTACTTGAATCTCGATCGTTCGGCTCCGACGCTCTCCGGCGGTGAAGCTCAGCGCATCCGCTTAGCTTCTCAACTCGGCACAAACCTTCAGGGTGTCTGCTACGTCTTAGACGAACCGACCATCGGTCTGCATCCGCGTGACAACAAGATTCTGCTGTCTGCGCTCGAGCAGCTCACCTCCAAAGGCAACTCTTTGCTGGTAGTAGAGCATGATGAGGAAACGATTCGCAGTGCCGACCATGTAATCGATATCGGACCGGGCGCCGGTACTCGCGGCGGTCAGCTGATTGCGCAAGGCTCGGTGGAAGATATTGAAGCATCCGAGAAGTCTTTGACCGGCTACTACCTGAAGCATCCGCTGCAGCATACCTGCAAAGCCAAGCGCCGTACGCTGAAATCCGATCCGATGATTACCGTTCAAGGAGCCAATTCTCACAACCTCAAGGATGTGACCGCTTCTTTCCCACTCAAACGTCTCACCGTCCTGACAGGCGTCTCGGGCTCCGGCAAGTCGACCTTGGCCCGCGAAGTGTTCTTAAAGAACATGGCTGCCTTGGTTCGCGAGAAAGGTAAGTCCGTTCCGACGCCGGAAGGCTGCAAAGGCATCTCAGGCTGGGAAACCGTTAACCGCATCCTTGAAGTAGACCAAACGCCGATCGGCAAGACTCCGCGTTCGTGCCCGGCCACTTACATCGGTTTCTGGGACGACATCCGCAAACTCTTCGCTCAGTCTGAAGAAGCCAAGGCTCGCGGTTATACCGCCTCCCGCTTCTCTTTCAATGTGAAGGGCGGCCGCTGCGAAGCTTGCGAAGGCCAAGGCGTTAAAACCTTGGAAATGAGCTTCCTTCCGGATGTGAAGGTTCACTGCGACGTTTGCGACTCGATGCGCTTTAACGAAGAGACCTTAGAAGTGAAGTGGAAAGGCAAGAGCATCGGCGAAGTCCTCAAGATGGAAGTCGACGAAGCCGTTGAGTTCTTCGCCTCGGTCCCGTCTATTCTTCATCCGCTGAAACTGATGCAGGACGTGGGCCTCGGTTACCTGACTCTGGGTCAGCCGTCTCCGACGCTCTCGGGCGGTGAGGCCCAGCGTATCAAGCTCGTCACCGAGCTCTCCAAAGTTAAGGATGACATCCGCAAGGGCGGCCGCAAGCTGCCGGAAACAGTTTACGTTCTTGACGAACCGACCGTCGGACTCCACATGGCTGATGTCGATAAATTGATAAAAGTTTTGCATCGACTTGTGGATGCCGGCAACACGGTGATTGTCATTGAGCACAACCTGGATGTGATCGCAGAAGCCGACTGGATTATCGATATGGGTCCTGAAGGGGGCAGTCAAGGCGGTAAAAATGTCTTTGCCGGCCCACCCCAGCGTTTACTCAGGGCTTCAACCCACACAGCCGAAGCCTTGAAGGAGTTCATGGAAACGGCAAAACTGAAGAAAACTCAATCTGCGTAATCTGATTTCTTCATTCTCCCACTATAGGCGTCCCACAGAGGACGCTTATTTTTTAATTCATATAATTTGTTCATTCATAAGGGTGAGTGAACGCAGTTTTCTCGCTCTAAAGGTGGGAGTTAAAAGTGAGTGATCAGTACGAGAAAGGCGTTTTGAAAGTCCTTCGTTACGTTTATAACCAGATGGAGCGGTGCCGCAATGCAGATTTTGATGCTTTGGGGATTACCTCATCTCAGGCAAGCGTCATGATGTTTCTATTCAAAAACCGTAAACATGAGGTAACCCAGCAAAGCGTTCAGGCCGCGCTGCTGTTGTCTCACCCCACAATTACTGGTTTGATGAAGCGTCTCGAGGTGAAGGGGTTCATTACGCGTAAAAACAGCCCCGCCGATTTTCGCTGCAAATATGTCAAATTAACGAAAAAGGGCTGCGACATCGAACGAGGCCTGAAAACCAATATGAAACGCATGCAGGACAGAGCGCTCGTAGGTTTAAGTCAGGAGGAACTGGATAACCTTGAAAAGTCGCTTTGCGTCATCGCAGAGAACCTCCGTAAAGAAGAAGACATGCTCGCGGCAGAACGCATTATTCAAGACATCAAAGAACGAACAAAAGAGGAAGAAAAGGAAGAAAAAGACTGATTTCTTCAGTCTCCTGAAACAGCAAAAGCGCCGAATCGGCGCTTTTGCTGTATCTACCTATGCTCAGGACCTTCGCTCCACGTACCACATGGCAATAACGGCAGCGAACGTCATCATGACCGAGGGCAGGATCGCCGAAATTATGGACGGCACACTGTCCAACGCGCTCATGAACGCGAAGAGATTGTTCAGCGCGTAGTAGAAGATACCGATCATGATGCCGCAGAAAATCTTGATCGCCATACCGCCGGCGCGCGCATTTTGATAAGCAAACGGCATCGAGAGCAGCAGCATGACTAAGATCGCCAGAGGGTAGAAGGCCTTAGACCAGAACGCCGTATCAAAACGCTTGTAGGTTTGGCCGTTTTCCTTCAGATACTCGATGTAGTAATGAAGTTCCTGCAGGGACATGTCTTCAGGCTTAATCATCAGCAGACCGAAGATGTTTCCATCCAAGCTCTTGCCCCAGACCATCGACTTCATAACCTTACGCTCTACCCGCTCCTGAGTCAGTTCTCGGGATTCTTTGGGCAGTGTCGGCACGGTTTCTTCAACCACGTCATGGAGTACCCAGCCGTTCTGCTCGGAATACGTGCCGCTCTTGGCCGTGACGATCGACGTCAGATGGTCGGGACGGTCAAAGACATAGATAACCCAGTCGTAGGCGGCTTCGCCCGGACGAAGTCTCTGAACGTTTACAAAGCTGATCTTTTTCGGCTCGCCCGCTTCGTTGCGTTGGACGTCGCGAACCCAAATACCGGAATCAAGCTCTTTGCCGGTAAAGGCTGAGCCGCTGATATCCAGTTTGAATTCTTTGGCCAGACGCTGAGCCGGAGGCGCAACCAGGTTTCCGAGCAGATAGGCGCAGATCACCAAGACCAAACCCGGCATCAGCAGCATGCCGCAGAAACGCCACGGTCCGATGCCCGAAACTCGAAGAACCGTAAACTGGCTCGTTGAGGCAAGGCGCGAGAGCGTAAAAATGGAACCGAGCATCACGGCAATCGGCAGTACTTCATAGCAGCGCGTCGGCAGAATCAGCGCCGTCAGCAGGAAAGCCTGTCCCATGGAATAGGAGGTTCCGATATTGCCGGACTGACCGATAAGGTCAAAGAAAGCGAACAAGGCAACCAGAGTCAGAAGAACGAATAGAGAGCTCTTTATGATCTGGGCAAAGATCATCTGGGAGACGATTTTCATGGCGTCTCCTTCTTGCGTTTAAACATCTCTGTTACTGCTCTGAAAGGTTTCATCAGCCAGTAAATGAACGCATCAAAATACCCTCGATTTATCGTCATCAGACGGTAGAAAAGGAAGGCGGTCAGCACAGCGACTGGGACATTCATGTACAAAGTCGCACCTAAAATACCGACCTTGCCCTGAGTAATCCAGGTCTGGAAAATCGACAGAGCATTCAAGTAAAGGATAAAGATCAGGACCGCCGCCGTCTGTCCGTAATACTTCATCGAACGCGGATTGTTATAGGACAGCGGAATCGCAAGCAGCGCCAAATTCAGCGCGACAAGGGGCCAGGATATTCGCCAAAACAACTCGGATTCCGCACGATTGTCCGTTCTCTTGAGTAGATCTTCAATCGGCATCGCGTTGAGCTTCTTATTCGCACCGACCTCTGAGGGCGAGCTGTCCATTCGGACCTCATACTCTCTAAAGTCGGAAACCGAAGCTCCGAGGCCTGAGGGCTTGGTGTCGTACTTGCGGCCTTCCTCCAAGACGATGTAGCGATCGCCGTTGGGTTTGTTTTCAATATGGCCGCGGTCGGAGACAAGAACAGAGCGAGAGCCGTCTTTTTTCAGCTCCACCATCAGAAGCGTTTTAACTTTGCCTTTTTCTTGATCGACATCTTCTAAGAAGAAGACCTGGCGGCCGCTTTTTGCCTCAATGAATCGGCCGGAAGACAATTTGCTGATGTCCTCTTTCTGAGCAAAACGGTCGCGATAAGCTTGGACCTGAGCTCTTGACCAAGGAGAAACGGCAATCGAGCAAGCAGCGATAACTAGAACAACGGGAATCGCAAAGCGGAGAACCGGACGAATCCAGGAAGTCAGACTCAAACCGCCGGCGGAGAACCAAACGAACATCTCGCTATCGCGCCAATAGCGGTTCAGCGTCATAAAAACTGCTAAAAACAGGGCTAATGAGATAAGGGCCGGCAGATTAATCAAAGAAGTGTAAGCGACCACTTCCAAGATAGAGCCTGTGTCGTAACGACCGCCTGCGGTCTGATTCAGAATTCGTACAAGCCCGATAGTAACGACAATCGAGAAGAGCACAGTGAAGGCCCCTCCGGCGGTATTGGATAACTCGGATGTGAGTGCTTTACGATAAATCATTACAGGCTTACACGACGATAAAAATCTGCACAGACGCAAATTTGAAACTTTAAGTTTAGCAAGTTTGAAAAACTGTGGATTTCTCTTTTTTACGTCTGAGCAGTCGGCCGCAATGAAAAATTACAACCTGCCTTCTTCTGTTGCGTGGCAGGCCACTTCAGAAAAGGATCCATGTGAATCAATCATTTGCCGAAGCGGCATTTCTTTGCGGCAGCGTTCGTTGGCAAGCGGACAGCGGGGATGGAACGGACAGCCTGTGGGCGGTGAGAGCGGATTGGGTACTTCGCCCGAAATCGGCGTGCGTCTCCGATGGGTTTGGCTTAAATCCGGGATAGCATCCAGGAGCATCCGTGTATAAGGATGGCGCGGCTCGTTAAAGAGCGTTCGCTTATCTGCAAGTTCGACCAGGCGTCCCAAATACATCACGCCGACGCGATCGCTGATGTGATGGACCACTGAAAGATTATGAGAAATAAACAAATAAGTTAAGCCTACCTCTCTCTGCAGGTTCTGCATCAAATTCAGCACCTGGGCCTGAACGGAGACATCCAGTGCACTGGTCGGCTCGTCGCAGACGAGAAACTCCGGATGAATGGCGATTGCTCGCGCGATAGAGATTCTCTGTCTCTGACCGCCGGAAAACTGGTGCGGATATTTGTCCTTGTCTTCTTTTGAAAGATTGACAAGATGAAGAACGGAATTCACGCGGTTTTCGATTTCTTTCGGATCTTTAATAACCTTTTGCGCGATGATGGGCTCCGCGACGATCCGTCCGACTTTCCAGCGAGGATTGAGACTCGCATAAGGGTCCTGGAAAATCATCTGAATTTTCCCGCGCACGAGTTTCTCATCTTTTCCTCGAGACGCGTACAAGTCTTTCCCATCGACTTCTACCGTACCTGCTGTCGGTTTGTCCAACCCTACCAGCATTCGTGCAGTGGTCGATTTTCCGCAGCCGGACTCCCCTACCAGGGCTAATGTCTCGCCTCGGCGAATTTCAAAGGAAACTCCGTCCACTGCCTTAAGCAGCGCCCGAGGTTTTCTTTCAACCACTCGTGTGAGCAAGGAAGGCGATACATCAAAGTATTTCTTGAGATCCTGCACCTTGACCAGTACGGACTGAGTGCACTTTACATTATCGTTTCTCATCTTGGCATATCCTCAGGCGCTCTGATGGTGAAGGGTTCCTGCGGGAACTGCATGCGTTTATTCTGACGACCTGCCTTCCAGCAGGCCACTAACTTATTGCCGCATGGCTGAAGGCCGGGGCGCTCACGAATGCAGCGTTCCTCTGCCAGCGGACAGCGGGGATGAAACGCACATCCCGACGGAACTTCGGTCAAATGCGGCATGGCGCCCGGGATCTGGGAGAGCCGATCCTGTTCGTCTCCGATTTTCGGTATCGAACCCATTAAACCGATCGTGTATGGATGCTCTGCGTCGTGAATCATTTCTTCCACAGGACCGATCTCAGCGAGCCGTCCCGCATACATCACGGCAACGCGATCCGCCGTCTCTGCGATGACACCCATATCGTGGGTCACCAAAATAACCGCTGTTCCGTTTTCTTCGCAAAGCTTCTTAAGAAGCTCGATGATCTGGGCCTGCACCGAAACATCCAGCGCCGTCGTGGGTTCGTCGGCAATGATCAGCTTAGGATCTGCGCTAAGCGCTAAAGCGATGACCACGCGCTGACGCATGCCTCCCGAGAACTGATGAGGATAGTTGTCCATTCGTTTGTCCGCAGCCGGCACGCCGGTCGCCTCCAACAGACGAATGGCCCTTTCCCTCGCCTCTTTCTCACTCAGATTGGAGTGAATACGGATTGTTTCGATTAATTGATCACCGATCGTAAAAAGTGGATTCAGACTGGTTAACGGGTCCTGGAAAATCGCGCCGATACTTTTGCCGCGGATCTTTTCCATTTCATCACCGGACAGGTTGTCGATGCGCTTTCCTTCCAGAAGGATCTCTCCGTGAGTGATATGTGCCGGTTTTCCGAGCAGACCGATGATGGAGTTACCGACCATGGACTTGCCGGCCCCGGACTCCCCGACAACACCTAATATCTCTCCGGTCTTCAAACTAAAAGAGACATCTTCTAAAGCAATCAGAGTTCCCTTTCTTGTCGGAATTTCTACTTTGAGGTTCCGAACCTCTAAAAGCGGCTGATGATTCATAAGAGTTACTGAAGTTTCGGGTTAAGAGCGTCGCGCAGCCAGTCCCCCAGCATATTGACGGACAGCACAAAGAGAATAAGTGCAACGCCGGGGAAAATCGTGATCCACCATTCGCCCGAGAATAAAAACTCATTGCCGATGCGAATCAAGGTACCAAGAGACGGCGTCGTCGGAGGAACTCCGACACCCAGAAACGACAAGGTTGCTTCCGTAATAATCGCCAATGCTACCTGAACCGTGGCAAGCACCAAGACCGGACCTAAGACGTTGGGAAGGATGTGCGTAAACATGATTCGTGTGGGGCTCACGCCGAAAAGCTTAGCCGCCTGAACATAATCACGTTTCTTCTCACTTAACGTCGCACCTCGGACCGTGCGGGCATAGCGCACCCAGCCGGAAAGAGAAATCGCAAAAATAAGCACGCCGTATGCGGCCTGATCATGCATATTCTCGGGAAGAATCACTCGGATAATTCCGTCGATCAGCAGTGCCAGAAGAATCGCCGGGAAGCTCAGCATCACGTCGCAGAAACGCATGATGACCGCATCCGTGATTCCGCCTGCATAGCCGGAAATCAAACCGAGAGAGACACCTAGGGCGACAGAAATGAATACGGAAGACAAGCCGATCTCTAACGAGACCCGAAGGCCGTACAGAATAGCTGAAAGCAGATCTCTTCCCTGATCATCGGTTCCCAGCAGGAACTGCCACTTGCCTCCCTCCATCCAGGCCGGAGGCAAAAAGGCGTCCGACAGATCAAATGCCGTCAGATCAAACGGATCATAGGGCGCAATCCAGCTTGCAAAGAAAGCAGAGAGCAGAAGTCCGGCACAAATTACAAAGCTGATAATCGCAGCCGGAGAATGCAGAAACTTCCACATTAGGTCGCTTTCCAGAAAGCGCCTGAACGCAGACGGCCGTCCGCTGTTTTTACTCAGCACTATTGCCTCCGCCGTTTAATTTTTGAAGTCGTTTTTCGGCCGTTGCCGCCAGCACGCTTGCAGCCAGCGGCAGGATCTCATCATTGAAATCAAAGTACGGATTGTGTGCCGACGCGCCGCCCTGACCGATGCGAATATAGGCGCCAGGGACTTTTTCCAACATAAAGGCAAAATCCTCTCCGCCCGCCATTCTCGGATAGTTGCGGTCAACGTTTTCTTCACCGACAAAACCGGCAGCTACATCAGCCATGAAGGCTGCCTGCTCAGGCGTGTTGATGCAGGGCGGATAAAAACGTCCGTAATCGGTTTCGGCTGTGCAGCCTAGGCCCACAGCAATAGAGGCACTAATCTCACCGATTCTTTTCTCTACTAAATCCCTGACTTCGGGAGAGAAGGTTCGAGCAGTGCCGACGATTTGACAAGAGTCCGGGCACACGCTCTGCGCACGCGGATCGCCTGCTTGAAGAGAACAGCACGAAACTACCGCTGTCTCCAAGGGATCCACTTCTCTAGACACAATTGTTTGGAGTGCCAAGATAATGTGTGCTGCTGCAATCACAGGATCGTGGTTCAAGTTCGGTCGAGAAGCATGGCCGCCCTTGCCCTTTACGACGATCGTAAATGCGTCGGCAGCCGCCTGCATTGCTCCGTAGTTCAACGCAATTCGTCCCAGTTCAATCGCGGATGAATTATGGAAGGCATAAATTTCCTGCATCGGAAAGCGTTCGAAAAGTCCGTCTTCCATCATGTGCTTAGCGCCGGACCAGCCCTCTTCACCCGGTTGGAAAACCAAAACCACTTTACCTCCGAAATTTCTCTCAGAAGCAAGTTTCTTGGCGGCGCCCAAAAGTGCTGCCGCATGACCGTCGTGACCGCAGGCATGCATTGCGCCTTCGACTTGAGAAACGTGGTCATGGTTGGACAATTCTTTTAAAGGCAGCGCGTCGATATCCGCCCTCAGGCCGACTGAAGCTTCTCCCGGAAGTTTTCCGTAAATGACACCCACGACACCGTCTCCACCGACGCCTTCGTGAACTTCATCAACGCCGTAATCCTTTAGTAAGTCAGCAATGATGCGTGAGGTTCTCGGTGTCACCAAGCCGATTTCAGGATGGACGTGAAAATCCTGACGAATTCGGCGCAGTTCTTCTTTGGTTTCTCCGAGGAAAAAGGGATCTGAATATTTATCCAAATTAACGCTGTTCATTTTTTCTATTCCTTGTTTGCTGCGTCTGATTTCAGCCTCGGATCTACTGCCAAGTAGAGCAAATCAACAATGAGGTTAATGACGACAAAAATAAGAGAGATTAGACAGAGGTAGGCTGCCATGACCGGGATGTCTGCAAACTGAACCGCCTGTATAAACAGCAGGCCCATGCCCGGCCACTGGAAAACGGTTTCGGTCACGATCGAAAAGGCGATAATGCCGCCGATCTGGAGTCCTGTGATCGTAATCACCGGCAGCAGCGTATTTTTCAACGCATGTCTAAAAAAGATTTTTCGTTTTGGAACTCCTCTGGCACGCGCAAAGCGAATGTAGTCCGTGCGCATGACCTCAAGCATTTCACTGCGTACCAAGCGCATCACCAGAGCAATTTGAAAGATCGCCAAAGTCACCGCGGGGAGGATGATATGTTTCAGACCATCTCCGGTGAGCAGGCCGGTTGTCCACCAGCCAAATGCAACCGTCTCTCCTCTTCCGTAGGACGGAAGCCATCCCAGCCAAACCGAAAACACGAGGATCAGCAAAATACCGATAAAAAATGTCGGAAGAGAAATTCCAACGAGCGATAAACCCATCAGCCAGCTTGCCCAAATCGAATTTCTCTTCAGAGCCACAAAGACTCCCAACGGAATTCCGATGAGCGTAGCTACCATTGCAGAGAAAAATGCAAGCTCGAGCGTCGCCGGCATTTTTTCTTTAAACAAGTCAACCACGGGCGCACCTTGGCGCAGTGACATGCCAAAGTCACCGTGGAGAGTATTTGCGATAAACGCTCCGAACTGTTTCCAGATCGGCTGATCAAGCCCTAGCTCATGCGTCAGCGCAAGACGGTCAGCCTCGGTGGCTTCCTGACCCAGCATTTGGGTCACGGGATCGCCTACAAATTGGAACAACAGAAAAGCAATCAAGGTCACGATAAGCATGACCAATATTGCCTGGAGCAGACGTTTTATAACAAACGAGAACATCTGTCGGCATCCTTTCGGGAGTCGATAGGCCGGAAAAGTCATTCCCGGCCAAAAAAGAGAATTACTTCAC
>PPYE01721265.1_pt1 | contig 15669 bp, 9 predicted proteins | sample 1559881 | NCBI WGS metagenome assembly PPYE01 (sample SAMN08240022, study PRJNA423297) | Human gut metagenome, whole genome shotgun sequencing project. | reverse complement strand
GCAATTGGAGCAAAGTGTCGAACATTGTTTCCATATGTTGTAATCTCTTGTTAATCGTACAAATTTACTCATAATACAACACGGCTGTCAATATCTGACCCTTCTTTTTGTTTTTTTTATTGTTTGAATGTATAAAAATAGAGTATATTTGCAGAAAAAAAGGAGGAAATTATGTTTGCAGGCTTCAATTGGCAACAGATGGTTAGTGCGTTTATCGTACTTTTTGCCGTGATAGACATTATCGGCTCTATACCTATTATAATTAACCTGAAAGAAAAGGGGAAAGATGTGAATGCAATGAAAGCTACCGTCATCTCTTTTGTTTTGCTGATCGGATTTTTCTATGCGGGAGATATGATGCTGAAACTCTTCCATGTAGATATCGAATCGTTTGCAGTTGCCGGTGCGTTTGTTATCTTCTTCATGTCTTTGGAGATGATTTTGGATATTGAGATTTTCAAAAATCAGGGTCCTATCAAAGAAGCTACTTTGGTGCCGCTTGTCTTTCCTTTGTTGGCAGGTGCCGGAGCTTTTACTACTTTGCTTTCTCTTCGGGCGGAATATGCCAGTGTTAATATCATTATAGCTTTAGTATTGAACATGATTTGGGTTTACTTTGTAGTGAGTATGACTGGTCGTGTAGAACGTTTCTTGGGAAAAGGTGGTATCTATATTATTCGTAAGTTTTTTGGTATCATCTTATTGGCTATTTCTGTAAGGTTGTTTACGGCCAATATAACGTTATTGATTGAAGCGTTGCATCGGTCTTGATTAATAATCTAATCTTTACTTGTTTTCTACTTGTTATTTTTGTATATTTGACGATTTTACTTATACTTTTCACTAGGGTGAGAAGAGCTTGTCATCGAGGTGAAAAGGGCTTCTCATTCGGGTGATAATGTCTCATCATTTTAGTGAGAGGTTACTGATGTTGGTAATAAACTACAAGGATGTTGGTGAGAAATGGTGAGGATGTCGGTGTCCTTATGAAGGAGAAACTAATATATAACCGTAAAGATGGCAGTACAATTTGAGTTTTATAAGAATCCTGGAACGGGAGAAGAAGGAGAGGAAGAGCAATATCATCCCCGAGTTGTTAACTTCAATTCTGTGAGTACTGAATATTTGGCAGCTGAAATTCATAGAGCTACAACGTTCGGTGAGGCAGAGGTTGAAGGCGTTCTGATGTCATTAAGTCATTTCATGAGCTCTCATCTTAAAAATGGTGAACGTGTACATTTGAAAGGGATAGGATATTTTCAGGTGACGTTGCAGACTACAGAACCGGTATATGATGTTAAGACACGTTCTGATAAAGTTTCTTTCAAAGCTATTCGTTTTCAGGCGGATAAAGAACTCAAAGGTGAATTATATGACATGCATATACAACGTTCGAAATGGAAGTGCCATTCGGCTGTCCTTTCAGAGGAAGAAATTGATCGGCGTTTGACGGAGTTTTTCACTATTCACCAAGTCTTGATTCGGCGTAATTTACAATCCATTTGCCAGTTTACTCAAATTATGGCATCGCGTCATATACAACGTTTGAAAGAACAAGGTTAAATAGAGAATATAGGAACTCGTTTTCAACCGATTTATGTGCCCAGATCCGGGTATTATGGAAAATAAACCATCCCTGATACTGGGTGGAGAGGCGTAAGTAGGGCCGGAAAATCATGATAGGGGGGCTGGATATGGGTATATTGGATGTAGATAAATATTTAATATGTGTCTTTGCATTACTTGAACGTCTCCTGTCATAGTTGCAGATAGATGGGAATTTCTTGTTTGTCATGAAAAGACCTCTGTTATTAAGTTAACCTTATTGTATATAAGTAAAAAGAAAAAATCACGGAACAATGAAACAAAAACGATATTTGTTGATCAGCCTTCTCATTTTCTGCTTGTTTGTAACATTGCAATGGGGCTATGCAAATACTACTATATTGTCCAATTATCGTTATGGACTTACCTTCAAAGCACATACTGTTAATCAGGATCAAAGAACAAGTCTTGATCTGACTCCGGATAGAAGTCTGCATCTGGGTAATAAGTTCTCGCTTAGTTTTGACATTAAGTTGAGAGAGGAATTGCATACTTATGGATATGTGTTTAGAATAATCTCCGACGATACTTCTTCTTGCTTGGATTTTATATCTTATCAACTACGATCCAAATTCAATTTTATATTGAACAAAGGTAGTTCGATTGTTGAGAATGTGGATTTTATAGACAGTACTCAAATAGTAAAGGATGAGTGGATTAAGATAAGGCTTGATTTCACAGAACAGGGGATTAAGATTTCGGTGAATGAGGCTACTCAAATGATGCGTCATTCTTTTAAAGACTTTAACAGTCTAAGTTTCTTATTTGGAAGCAATAGGCATCCAAAGTATTATACGACCGATGTTCCTCCCGTTAGTTTGCGTAACATTGAATTGTATAATCAGGATGGTAGAATAATACGATGCTGGAAGCTGGCCTTGCATAACAGAAAAGGAGAAACAATGGATGAAGTAGAGGCTCAACGTGCAATTGTTCAAAATGGCATTTGGGAAATAGATAGACATTATAACTGGCAGAAAGAGAAATCCCTGAAATTTGATAGTAAGAAGTTTCAATGTCAAAATCTTCAATTAGCTTATGATAGTATAGGTGGTAGGATATTTATGGTACTAAAAGAGAAGGTATTGGTCTACCATGTCGATAATAAACAGGTAGATACTCTATCAGTTGAAAAAGGAGAACCTTATTTTGGAGTATCCAGACAGGTTATTTATTCTGCTGCTACTGACGAGTTGATTTCCTATTCTACTGAACATCCTCTTTTAAGCAAATATAATTTTGCCACGCATGAATGGTCGATTCCTTCTACGTGGGAAGTGGACTCCAGACAGCATCATAATCGTATGATAGATCCGGAAACCAATCATTTGATCCTTTTTGGAGGATATGGACGCCATACTTATAATGCAGATTTTGTGGAAAAAGGTTTGAATGACGGAGATCAATGGCAAATTATTTCTTTGGATTCCTGTATCACTCCTCGGTATTTAAGTGCTATGGGCATTGAGGATAAAGACCACATTCTTATAATGGGCGGGTATGGAAGCCGTTCAGGAAAGCAGGAAGAGTCTCCACAGAATTACTATGATCTTTATCGGTTGAATATCCGGGATAAATCATGTTCTAAAGTGTGGTCTTTTTTTAATGAAGGCGAGCATTTTACGTTTAGTAATTCAATGATAATAGATACTGTCGCTGATAAGTTGTATGCTTTGGTTTATAATAATGATCGTTTCCATACCAATCTCAACTTGTGCAGTTTTGATATTTGTACCTCAAATCCACAATCCAAAATAGTAAGTGATTCTATCGAATATGATTTTCTGGATATTAAGTCTTATTGTGATTTATTTCTTTATCAAGACCAGATGTTGTATGCTTTTGTTGTTCAGGAGAAGATACCGGGTGAGGCAGTTTTAGATGTATATTCTTTAGTATATCCTCCTTTATCGTCAGATGAGATTTATATGGAAAAGAACAAAGATTGTCATTTTTCTACATGGGTTATCTATGGAAGCATTTTAATATGTCTGGTATTCTTCTTCTTCGTTATTGTATATGTCTACAAGAAAAAGAAAAGTAAAACAACTGGAGTTTCGATGACTATTTCCAAAGTGGAATATGGAGAACAAGAGATTGCTAAGCCATCTAACAGAAAAATATCTGCAATTTTACTTCTTGGTGGTTTTCAGGTCTTTGATAAACAAGGGAATAATATAACGGGTGAATTTACGCCTACTCTTAAATTACTTTTTCTTTTCCTATTGCTAAACTCCATCAAAGGTGGAAAGGGAACAACTTCACAAAGATTGGAAGAGACTTTTTGGTTTGATATGAGTAAAACGAGTGCAGCCAACAACCGTAGGGTTAATATCCGTAAACTTCGGCTAATTCTTGAGACGGTCGGGGAAGTACAGATTGTTAATAAAAATGATTATTGGTATATTGATATGGGTAAAGATACCCTATGTGATTATCATCAGGTATGCCAGATCTTAAATGCTTTTGAATTCTATAATTCTTCTAATAAAGAAATGATTGTCAACTTTGTAGAGTTGGCATCTTTGGGGGTGTTGCTGCCTAATGTAAGTACGGAATGGGTGGATGAATATAAATCGGAGTATTCTCATAACGTTATAGAACTACTTCTTTCTATCAGTGTTCGTGAAGAGATTGGGAAAGACAACAAACTATTGCTGAAAATAGCGGATATTATACTGATGCATGACTGTACGGATGAAGATGCTATTCGTATAAAGTGCAGGGCGTTATTTCTGTCTGGACAAAAAGGACTTGCTAAACAATGTTTTGATAAGTATTGTGCTGATTATAACCGTTTATTGAATACTTCTCCCGAATTTACATACGATGATGTGATTTGTGAGAGCTGATAGGTGGAATTTATTTTTTGAATGAAATAAATTTTGCATTAAAAGTGCATTAATGATTTCCCGGAAGTGGCTTTATTGCTTTCGGGTTCTTTTATTTTCTTCATAAGAGGGCAAAATATTTCTATTTTTTTCTCTTTGTTTATCAGGTACTTATATGGAATGTGATAAGAAAAATCATATTATTAATATGAAATTAATGTTGTGATAATGCCTCTCATATACTTTCGCAGTACCAATTAATCGCAAATCTATCGAGTTATGAAGTGTACTGATACCTCTTGAGTAGGTTCATGATTCATAGTGATCTATAATAGATGATTGATTGAACAATATATCAACTTAATTTATAATTTATGAAAGCACGCATTTGCAAAGAGAAGCACTGGAATGTGCATTTAAGGTTCTTTCTTGTGATGATGGGAGACTTACTGTTCTCAGTTTCTGTTCTTGCCCAAAGTAACCTGATAACGGGTAAAGTTATAGACAACGCCAGCGAACCGATTATTGGAGCCAGTATTCAATCTTCTGTGGTCGGGAAGGGAACTATCTCTAATATGAATGGAGATTTTTCCATTGAGGTTCCTGTCGGGACGGAATTAACTATTAGTTTTCTTGGTTACCGCACTCAAAAAATAAAAGTGTCTGATATGCGGTCTTTAGTTATCAAATTGCTGGAAGATACACAGGCGTTGGATGAAGTGGTAGTGGTAGGTTATGGAGTTCAGAAAAAAGAGAGTTTGACGGGTGCTATTTCTAATATTAAAAATGATGAGATTATTAAAACGAAAGCTACCAGTCTGGCACAATCACTTGAAGGGAAAGTCTCGGGATTGAAGATACGGCAGAATGACGGTGAACCGGGACAATTTCGTTCCGATATCAATATCCGTGGTTTGGGTACTCCGCTTTTCATTATTGATGGGATTGTCAGAGATGGGGCTAATGAGTTTCAGCGTCTTAATCCGGATGATATAGAAAGCATTTCTTTCCTGAAAGATGGTACTGCAGCTATTTATGGTATGAATTCGGCTAATGGAGCCATTGTTGTAACAACAAAAAAAGGATATAAAGGAAAAGCGAAAATATCCTTGTCGGCTAATTGGGGATGGTCTAAACCGACTAATATTCCTAGGATGGCAAACGCAGCTCAATATATGGAGCTTAGAAATGATGCTGCAATATTAGGAGAAGGTAATCCATTGGTTACAAAAGAAGAACTGGAATTATGGAAGACGGGTGCTTCTGGATATGCCAGTACTGATTTATACGATCATGTGATTAAGAATAGTTCTATTCAACAGCAATATACTTTGTCCTTGCAAGGAGGTTCGGATATTGTCTCATACTTTGGTAGTTTTAGCTATGCATCTGATGAAGGGTTGTTGAAATCCGGTGATTTGGGATATGAGAAATTTACTTTTCGTTCGAATACTGATATAAAAATAGCTAAAGGATTGACCGCAGGAGTTAATTTGGCAGGTAGATATGATAAGACCAGCCAGCCATGGAACTCTTTCTATGAGATCTTCAAGCAGACCCGTGTGAATGTGCCGACTGTGCCTGCATATGCCAATAACAATCCGGACTATTTGGCAACTCAAAGTATGGGAATTAATCCCATTGCTTTGGCGGATGCGGATATGACAGGTTATCATTATTATTATAATAAAAACTTTCAATCGACATTCACTTTAAAATATGAAGTACCGTTTGTGCAGGGATTATCTATACAAGGGCAATTAGGCTATGATTATAATCACAATAAACATAAAGGATTGAGAAAGAAGTTTTCTACTTATACATACGCTATCGAAACGGATGAATATATAGAGAATGAATACAATAATCCTTCTATGATACAAGTGAATAATAACGAAGCGAGCAGGCTTGACATGCAAGCACAAATCAGTTACAATAGGTTGTTTAATGATACACATAATGTAAGTGCTACATTGGTTTATGAAAGGAGACAGGAAAAAAGCGATTGGTCGAATATAGAACGTAAGTTTGATTTATTGACTTATGATGAAGTAGATTATGCCGGATTGAAAGATGCTGTTTCAGGGGGGATGTCCAACGAACAGGCTTTTATCTCGTATGTCGGTCGGTTTAACTATGATTACAAAGGAAGGTATTTATTAGAATTAGGATTCAGAAATGATGGTTCTTACCGCTATGCTCCTGGTAGCAGATGGGCTTTTTTCCCTATGGGGTCTATTGGTTGGCGTTTGTCGGAAGAGAAGTTTTTGAAGGAAAAGTTGGGCTTTCTTGATAATCTGAAGATCAGGGCTTCATACGGGGAGTCCGGACAGGATGCAGGTGATCCGTTCCAATATGTGTCGGGGTATAATCTTAATGTTGGTATTTATGAATTTAATGACGGAACTACCACTTCGGGCATTTCTGCTCCCTCTATTACGAATACGAATTTAACTTGGTATAAAGCTAAGTTACTTGATATAGGATTCGATCTTTCTATATTCAAAGGATTATTCTCTTTGGAGTTCGACTTATACCAAAGAAAAAGAAGCGGATTGTTAGCTACAAGAGTGGTGGCATTACCTAATACATTTGGTTCGCAACTGCCACAGGAAAATTTGAATAGTGATTTGACGAGGGGTATTGACATAACGCTCGGGCATACTAATAAGATCAGAAATTTTTCTTATAGCGTCAAAGCGAATATGAACTTAGCCCGCACCCGGATGGAGCATGTAGAAAGAGGACCTTTCATCAGTAGCATGGATCGTTGGAGAAATCAGTCTTCCGGACGTTGGAATGATTTCACATGGGGGTATCAAACTAATGGGCAATTCCAGACTACAGAGGAAATAAAATATGCTCCTGTTCAGGATGGAGAGTTGGGAAATAGCAAGGAACTGCCGGGGGATTACCGTTATGTAGATGCTAATGGTGACGGTATTATCGATGATAATGATAGAATGCCTCTCTTTTGGTCAGGTACTCCACTGATTCATTATGGCTTTAATTTGGAGGCTTCTTGGAAAAATTTCGATATCTACGCTTTGCTTCAGGGAGCGGGAATGTATACTGTCCAGTTTTCAGAGGTTTATGCTGAGGTACTGTGGTCAAAAGGAGCGAATACTCCAGCCTATTTCTATGACAGATGGCGCAAAGAAGACCCTTACAATCCGAATAGTAAATGGGTTGCCGGGAAATGGCCTGCTACCCGTTTAATACAGGATACTGGAGCTATGTATAAAGAGAGTAATATCTGGCGTCGTGATGCTTCTTATTTAAGACTCAAAACTTTGGAACTGGGTTATACATTGCCAGACAGTATTTTGAGAAAGAGTGGTATTAGTAATATACGATTCTATATTAATGGCTATAATCTTTTAACCTTCTGTGATTCTTTTGTGAAAGCGTTTGATCCGGAAAAGGTGGAAGGCTCTTATAGTGCTGGAATGAATTATCCTCTGACTAAAAGTTTTAATATTGGTTTTACTGCTAATTTCTGATAGATTATGAAATATAAGATTATACTATTGCTGAATATGGCTCTTCTTTTTGCAGGATGTACGGATATTCTGGATATAGAGCCTAATAATAAGGTGGTTGCAGACAAAGTCCTGACTACTGAAGAGGGGATTGCGATGCACATGGCAAATCTTTACGGCCGTCTTCCTATCGAGGACTTCTCTTATGCGATTGATAAGGGCTTTAATTTGGGAATTGGGAATACTGATCCGAATAATGGTGGACGGGCTGCTGCTATGTACTGTGACGAAGCGATGCATTCTGAATTCGACGAATGGGGAAGTGAAGGATTTAATTTTTGGGAAAGATATACGGATGATAAAGGTTTGTATAATGCTTCTGTTGGTATTTACACATTGATAAGGGATATTAATAACCTGTTGGAAACGATTCCTACGTTGAATACTTCCAATAATAAAAAAACATTATTGGAGGGTGAAGCTGCTTTTCTACGTGCATATACATATTTTGCTTTGGCAAAGCGGTATGGTGGAGTTTCGATTATCAAGAAAGTTCAGGTGTATAATGGAGATGTAGAAGAATTGAAAGTGCCCCGCAGCACAGAAAAGGATACATGGGATTTTATCTTGAGCGATTGTGATGACGCTATCCGGAAACTAAGTGAGTCTTCAGAAGATACTCGTCGTGCTAATAAATGGATTGCATTGGCACTGAAGTCTCGGGCAGCTTTATATGCAGCTTCGATTGCCAAATATACTCATGAGCCTTATGTGGGTCTGTCGGGGCCGGCTGTAGAACAGAAACTTGTGGGTATTGATGCTTCGGAAGCAGATCGTTATTATGAAATCTGTATGCAGTCGTCTGATGAAATAATGAAGAGTGGGTTGTATGGTTTATATGGTGCAGAGCCTCAAAGCAGAGACGAAGCTATCGTAAATTATAAAAAACTGTTTGAGGATCCAAACAGTGTATTGAATGGAACGAAGGAACCTATTTTTATTAAAGGATATACATCTGGTACCCAACTTGCACACAATTATGATATTTGGTATCGTCCTAATCAGGTAGCAAACGGCTGGCCGCATCCGGGACGTATGAATCCTTCGTTAGATCTGGCCGATATTTATGAAGATTATACGGATGACGGGCAAGGATTAAGTAAGCCTATCCGTACTCGTGTGGATAATAATGAAATTTTTTCTGGTTTTGACAGAAATGCTAACTATTATTCTTATCCAATGGATGCTCCTTATGAAATATTCAATGATAAGGATATTCGTATGTGGGCTACTATGATTCTTCCGGGTACGCAATGGAAAGGACAGAAAATCATTATTCAGGGAGGATTTATTCGTCCCGATGGAAGTTATGTGTTCAGAACAGATGCCAGTACTCAGGGGAAAGATGGAAAGACCTACTATTCGTTTGGTGCGCAGGATCAGAAAATGTATTCGGGATTTAGTTCTGTTGGTGGTAACTACACCCGTTCTGGTTTTCTTCTTCGCAAATTCTTGCAGGAAAGTAAAGACGTGACTTCTGAGTGGAATAAGGGATTTACAGACTGGATCGAATTTCGTTATGCTGAGATTCTGATGAATTATGCGGAAGCATCCATAGAACATTCGTCTGCAACGGGTGAACAGCTGAAAAAAGGGAAAAAAGCGCTTAATGCTGTTAGAAAGCGAGCTGCACACAAAGACGAAATTCCATTAACAATAGAGAATGTACGTAAAGAGCGTTTTGTTGAATTTGCTTTTGAGAATAGACGCAGATGGGATCTGATTCGTTGGAGGATATTTCATAAGGAATATGAGAACCGAATAAAGAAGTCCTTAGTTCCGTTCCTCGATTTAAGAGGAGAAACTCCTAAATACATCTTTGTACGCATGGATGCTCCTGGAGTGAACAAACATTCGTTTGATTATTCCTGGTACTATCAGGATATTCCTGGTACCGGTAGTAACGGACTTGTTCAGAATCCTTGATATATCAAAACTTTACTTTAAAGACAGAAAATATGAAAGCAACTTTTTATTTATTGACAATAATATTCTTTTCCATATGTTTTGTAGCATGTGAAAAGGACAATCTGGATATAGCCCCAAATGCTACATTCGGTGGGGAAATCCGGGATATGGAGACAGGTGAGTTGGTGGAGCAAGAGATAATCAGAGGTTCGCAGATTTATTTTATTGAACTCGGATGGGACAATCCTCCTGTTCAGGCAATGGCTGTTAAAAATGACGGAACATTCCAAAATAATCTCATGTTTGCGGGCGATTACAAAATAATTCTGAATAAGGGGAATTATATTCCTCAAGATACGATTGATTTTAGAATTAATAAAGGAAAGAATTATAAGGTGTTTGAGGTTCTGCCTTACATACGTATCGTGAATCCTGATATTAGATATAAAGGTAATAAAGTAGTAGCAAAATTCAGTTTACAGCAATATACGGTAGATCCGGTAAAGACAATCGCTCTATTTGCACATACAGAGTCCCATGTAAGTAGTAATATCCAGACAGCTAAAGTGAGTAGTGAAATAAATACTGCTGTATCACCTTTGACGGAGTACGAATTGAGCATGGATTTGAGCCAGACTACTGGAATTGAACGGGAACATAGTTATTTTTTCAGAATCGGAGCATTGAGCAGTACGTCGGAAGCTAAATATAATTATTCTCCTGCAGTAGAAATCGACTTATAAAGGAATAGGACATTTATGAAAAGAAAAATACAAGATTGCCTTGCATACAGACTGTTTTTGTTGTTACCGCTTTTCTCGTTTGGAGGATGTGTGGAGATAAAAGCTCCTGTTGATTACGTAAATCCATATATGGGAAATATTAGTCACTTGTTGGTACCGACTTATCCGACTGTCCATTTACCTAACAGTATGTTACGAATATATCCTCAAAGGGAGGATTATACAAGTAATAAATTGAAGGGATTACCTGTGATAGTGACAAGTCATAGAGGAAATTCGGCCTTCTCTATCAATCCGTTCAATAGCTTTTGTGATAGTTTAGAGAAGGGTAGTAGGTCTTCTTTTATATTGTATAATTACGATAATGAAAAGATCAAGCCTTATTATTACAGTGTTTTTTTGAGTGACTATGATATAGAGGTAAAATATGTCCCTTCTCATCAGTCGGCTTTATATCAATTAGATTTCCGGGCAGGGCAACCTGGGCTTTTGATCGGGGCGACAAATGGAGAGTTGCATGTAGAGAAAAACAAAGTTTTTGGTTATCAGCAAATCGGTTCCTATGAGACAAGAGTGTATCTTTATCTGGAAACGGACGTGGTTCCTTTACAAACGGAAGAAGGAAATACTGTCGTAATGAAATTTCCAGAGAATGATAAAAGGATTAATCTTCGTTATGGAATCTCTTTTATAAGTGTAGATCAGGCGAAAAAAAATATGGAACGCGAAGTGGCTGGAAAGGATTTGGAAACTCTTACACGAACAGGTAGAACTATTTGGAATGATGCTCTTGGAAAGATTCAGGTAAAGGGAAACTGTGAGGATAGTAAGACTATATTCTATACTTCTTTATACAGAACATATGAACGAATGGTTTGTCTTTCTGAAGATGGACAGTATTATAGTGCTTTTGACAATCAGGTTCATCAGGATAGCGGTGTTCCTTTTTATACTGATGATTGGATCTGGGATACGTATAGAGCTACCCATCCATTGAGAATATTACTGGAACCGGAACGCGAGAAATATATGATTCAGTCTTTTATCCGGATGGCTGGTCAGATGAAACATTTTTGGATGCCTACTTTTCCGGAGATAACAGGTGATAGCCGACGGATGAATTCAAATCATGGGGTGGCTACTGTACTTGACGCTTATGTAAAAGGAATTACGGATTTCGATTTAAAGGAAGCATATCGTGCTTGTAGAAATGCTATCACTGAAAAGACATTAGCACCGTGGTCGGATATGGAAGCCGGAAAGCTAGATTCTTTTTATGTGTCAAACGGATATTTTCCGGCGTTAGCTTCTGGTGAAGAGGAAGTTGTTTCCGAAGTACATAGTTTTGAGAAAAGGCAAGCTGTTGCTGTGACATTAGGTACAGTGTACGATGAATGGTGTCTGGCACAAATAGCCAGACTGCTGGATAATAAAGAGGATTACAATTACTTTTTGCAAAGAAGTTTGAACTATCATCAATTGTTTAATGCAGAAACAAAATTTTTTCATCCTAAAGATAGTGAAGGAAATTTTATCACTCCGTTTGATTATCGTTATTCCGGTGGAATGGGTGGAAGGGATTATTATGGCGAAAATAATGGATGGGTTTATCGTTGGGATGTCCCCCATAATGTAGCGGATCTTATCAAACTGATGGGAGGGAAAGAGGCGTTTGTTGATGAGCTGGAAAAGATGTTTGATACTCCTTTAGGAAAAAGCAAGTATGAATTTTTCTCCCGTTTTCCTGATCATACAGGTAATGTCGGACAGTTTTCTATGGCAAATGAACCTTGTTTACATATTCCTTACTTATATAACTATGCCAATAAACCCTGGATGACCCAGAAAAAGATTAGGGCATTACTGGAGGAATGGTTTAGAAATGATTTGATGGGGATGCCGGGAGATGAGGATGGTGGTGGCATGAGTGCATTTATTGTCTTCTCGCAGCTGGGTTTTTATCCGGTTACGCCAGGATTACCTATATATGTCATTGGAAGTCCGGTGTTTGAACGGGCAAAAATTCAGTTGAGTGATGACAAAACCTTTGAAGTATATTGCCATAATTATTCGCCGAAACATAAATACATTCAATCGGTTAAGCTGGATGGAGTGGAATGGGATAAATCTTGGTTTAGTCATGAGGAACTGATGAAGGGAAATAAATTAGAAGTAACGATGGGGGCCTATCCCAATAAGGAGTGGGCGTCTCAAGACCAGTCTGTTCCCCCTTCATTTGAAATGAGAAAATAAAGAATATGAATAATTAAAATTAAATCAATTATGATGCAGAGACTCTTTTTTATGATGATTTTTTTCTTGTCACTTTCATTGGAAAGTTGTAGCAAAGAAGATGATAATAATCCTTCTAATTCGGAGAATAACGGAGGAAATAATAATTTAGGTACAGAGTTGGATTATGATACTTTCTGCTTTTATTATGATTGGTATGGAAGTGAGGCTATTGACGGTCAATATAGACATTGGGCCCATGCTATAGCACCCGATCCTAATGGTGGATCCGGTCAGAATCCGGGGACCATTCCGGGTACACAGGAGAGTATAGCCAGTAATTTTTATCCTCAATTAGGAAGATATAGTAGTAGTGATCCTAATATTTTGACCAAACATATGGATATGTTTGTTATGGCGCGTACCGGAGTGCTGGCACTTACCTGGTGGAATGAACAGGATGAGACTGAAGCCAAGAGAATCGGTCTTATACTGGATGCAGCAGATAAGAAAAAAATAAAAGTATGTTTTCACTTGGAGCCATATCCCAGCAGAAATGTGCAGAATCTTCGGGAGAACATAGTTAAATTGATAACGAGGTATGGAAATCACCCGGCCTTCTACAGAAAGGATGGCAAACCTTTGTTTTTTATTTATGACTCTTATTTAATCGAACCTAGTGAATGGGAAAAGTTATTAAGTCCTGGTGGCTCCATTACAATCAGAAATACAGCCTATGATGCTTTGATGATTGGATTATGGACTTCTAGTCCGACAGTGCAACGGCCTTTTATTTTGAATGCTCATTTTGATGGTTTCTATACATATTTTGCAGCTACCGGGTTCACGTATGGTTCTACCCCGACTAATTGGGTAAGTATGCAAAAATGGGCAAAGGAAAATGGTAAGATATTTATTCCAAGTGTGGGTCCCGGATATATAGACACACGTATACGTCCTTGGAATGGTTCGGTAATCCGGAATAGAACGGATGGGCAGTATTATGACGCTATGTATCGAAAGGCCATTGAAGCTGGGGTTTCGGCTATTTCTATTACCTCCTTTAATGAATGGCATGAAGGGAGCCAGATAGAACCGGCTGTGCCTTACACAAGTTCCGAGTTTACTTATTTGGATTATGAGAACCGTGAACCTGATTATTATCTCACCCGCACTGCGTACTGGGTTGGGAAATTTAGAGAAAGCAAACAGTAATCATATTTATTAATAAAAAATAAACCATGAAAAAAGTCACAAAAGTAAAGATGTTGTTAATAATGCTATGTGCATTGTTTATATCAGTATGTTCTATTTCTTGTTCTGATGACGACGATAATGTGCTAAAGGTAGACACAGTAGCTTTTATAAGCCAACTGACTGATTATCAAAATCAGCTGGAAACATTGAGGGATGGATCGCAGTATGGAAATAAGACGGGAATGTATCCGGAAGAGAGCAGGGATATACTTGAACTGGTATTAATCCAGATAAAAAAGAGCATCCGGCAAATTGAAAACGGAGAAGAGACTAATCCTTCACAGGAGAAAGTGGATGAATTGATTCAGGCTGCTAAAAAAGCGATGGAGGATTTTAAAGCAACTGTGATTATAGAATATGTTTCTGTAGCTGCAGAATTGTATGTAGACGGACAAAATGACGGGTATATTGATTTTGGAGCAAGTGAGAACTATTCTAAGTTTGGTAATACTGGTGAACAAGTTTTCACTGTTGAGTTGTGGGTGAAGTTGAAATATACTTCCGGTTTTGGTAGTGTGGTGGATGTCTTTATCGAAGATGGTACCGGACATTATAGAAAAGGATGGGTAATTAATAACTTTGATAATAAGAGACTACGTATGTCGTTGGGAATGGATAATTGGGGATTGTTGGAACCTGGCATTGATTTCAGTACGACAGAGAAATGGGTTCATTTTGCAGCAGTTATTAACGAGAAAGGAGTTGATGGAGATGTTAATTCAGAAGGAAAACCTATTGTTGTAAAAGTGTATATGAATGGCGAATTGAAGGATCAGGCGACAGGGCTTGATGGTAATCCTTATAATCCGAATGATTTGGGAACATCTATGATTGCTTTTAGACATATGGGGGGGAATCTTGGTATGACAAATGACTGGAAACTATCTGGATATATCAAACATTTCCATCTTTGGAAATCTGCCAAGTCACAGGGAGAAATTAAAAAGCTGATGAATGAGGAAATTAGGGTTACAGGACAGGAAGATGATTTAGTTTGTGGATGGGAGTTTGATGCAACAGTGGAGGATGATACTAATATACCTGATTTGACAGGCAAATATTCTGCTAAGTTGCTTGGAGAGTATAAGTGGATTCCTTTGGAATAAAAGATTCTTTATCTGCTTCCTTTGGTAGGGCAGAAGCTTTTTGAGGCTGTCAGAAGTTTGGATTTACTATGTTTGGGATATTTTGTCTCTAATCAATCAGATAGTAAAACAGGCTTTTGACAGCTTTACTTTTATTTGATAAATTAAATGTGGTCTGTTTACTCTGCTATTTCAGCCCTTTAAGGGCTTTTTCCCTTCTCTTCTTCATTATTTTCCTCTTCCATTTCATCTGCAAAAGGTTCCGGCCGTTGCGGTCCGTGATTTACGAAAACGAAAGCGCAGAGCGTTCCCATAATTCCTCCGCTAAGATGTCCTTCCCATGACATATTGGTAGGGGAGAAATAAGGAAACATATGCCATATAATTCCTCCATATAAAAAGGTGACAAGTAAAGAGATGGCAATGAGTGGAACATATTTGCGGAGAATACCACTGAAAAAGAGAA
>PPYE01740516.1_pt1 | contig 15672 bp, 19 predicted proteins | sample 1559881 | NCBI WGS metagenome assembly PPYE01 (sample SAMN08240022, study PRJNA423297) | Human gut metagenome, whole genome shotgun sequencing project. | reverse complement strand
AAAAGGGCGCTACATAGTTTCTGGTGTTGCCAACCTTCGAGAAGAGGGGGTTCGAATCCCACCAGTTAGGGGGAAACAGTGGTTGGCATCTATGGATTCATTCGTAAATTTCTGAGCGAAAAAAGCCCGGAAACGGTTGATGCCACTGGCTTTTCGCCAGTGGCATCTATACCGTTTTGATTTTATGGTGGACCTAATCGGGATCGAACCGACGACCTTACGGATGCGAACAAGCCCCTGAAACTTTTTTCGAGCATTTCCGGCCATTTTTAGCTGTTTCCGCTCCGCTCTACTTCATCTTTGGGCCTCTTTGACCATGCTGTTTCCGTGTGGTCCGGAGCGGTGTGTGGTAGGTTCTGTGGTCAGAAACGCTCCCCAGCCCTTGCCGACGTCTTTCGTCGACAGGGGCGGGGAGCGTTTTTCATGCCTCTAACTGCCTGCATTGTACCTCTATGGACAGGATTAAGCAAGTCATTTCTGCGCCGTCCACGGCTCAGGAATTGAGGGACTGTAAACAAAAAGAGGCATTATGCTTCCAAAGATTAAGAAACCTTAAGAGAATGTTCATGAGCATCCTCCATTCACTGTGATATAATCTCAGAACTTCATCAAGATATAGCCGGAGGATATGATATGAAACGCATCATCACAAACGGGATCACCAATCTGGAGCCGCTGCCTGGAAGCAGCGAATGGTACTGGGGTGCCGACTATGCCAGCAACGATTTATATGAGGCGGAGGAGCTGTTCCGCAGCGGCCATCCCATTGAGAAAAACCGGCTTGTCCTGGTCCACTGCCCGGAGGGCACGGTCTATGAGCCGGTACGCACAAAGTCGGGGCAATATCTTGGAAGACCGGTGTATCACAACGGGCGGGTGGTGCTGCTGATGGTAGATTTTCCAAAGGAAGAGATTCGTATTCTGACCTTCCATGAAGCAGAGGAAACCACTGAGCCGCTGGCGGTGTTGCCTCTCTCTATCGTGGCGGACTGCTATAATCTCATGCTGGAGGCATCACCGCTTATGCTGACCCGGTCAGCCCACGACAATCAGTTCCAGATTATCTGGCCGGAACGCCGGGACTTTGCGATAGAGGACCATGAGTTTTTTGAGTTTCTGGAAGGAAATAGGCTGTATACTTCGGTCTGGTATGAGGACCCGGATTACCGGGAGGAGCTTTTGGTGCGGGATTATCATACCGGTGAACTGCTGGAGCGGATACCGGGAAACTTCCGCCGAATGCCGGATGGTCAGAAGTGGCTTCTGGTGTGAGGAACTGGAAAGTGAGGTTATACAGTGATGAAATGTGTAGATTGTGGCGCTGAGATGGAGCAAGGCACAGTGGAGTGCGTCGGCGCTGGTTTTGAGAGCTGGTATGAGTTTACCTCAGAGACAGAGAAGGCGAAAAAAGGAATTGCGGGGTTGCTCACCCGGCAGACCATCACCGTTCCGGCTGCTCTGGCGGAGCAGCCTGCATGGCACTGTCCCAGGTGCAGAAAAGTTCTGATGTGGGTAGACAGTAAGGAATAAACACGGGGCAAAACGGAGGCAAAGGATGGAGCAAATATTTAAGAAATGGTATCCTTATGATAACCTGGACACGATGTACGATGTGGACGATATATGGATGAGGCCGGATGGATACACCTTAATTTTGCTGCCGGATGGGAAATACAAAGAGGAGCTGGAAGGGCAGCGACTGATGCTCACCTGGGAATCCATCGTCAGCTATCAACTGTCCGGGGAACGTTACCGGGAAGATCTCTGGATCTCCGATCCTAAGCAGGCATGGTCTTTCTGGAAAAGTACAGACTCTGCATATTTGAATACGGTCCGAAAACGAAGCACCCTGCTTCCTGAGGGCACTATCCACTGGTTATTTGTGGGGACCAATCTTGTTGCAGATGTAATTGCGGCGCAGCCGCCTAAGGTCACCGTAATCGCGCCCAGCGCTGGAATTGCTAAGGCACACCGCAAGGAATTTGAGTTCCAAGGGTGCGTGGAGGTGCCCATGGAGCTTTCAGAGGACCAGTTCCTGGACCGGTTCCTGATGTTCATCGAGGAAAATCGCTGGAGTTTCGGGGGCGGTGTACGAACCATTGTAGACGGCTGCTATATCAACGAGGACGGCACACCTGGAAAGCCGGTTTGGCCGGAAGAAGACGAATAAGGGATACCCTGTAAAATAACGAAAAGAAAGGACGATGAAAGGATGGCACTTGATATATATGCAGCCAAAGACCTTAACCATGCGTTTGAGATTGCGTCGATGGACCACGAAAAAAGGATGGAAGATCACGAGGTATCAGAACCGGAAGAAATCGGCGACTTCCTGTACGATATCAGAAACGAGCTCACAAACTATACATGCTATTATCAATTCGATCCATACAGAGAAATTCAATTGGAAGCGGATCAGGTTCCGGCAATCAAGACTTTTTCGCAATCCATCGTCAAGTGGCTTGAGGAACATGGCACAGAAGAAAACCGTGTAATTCAGCAATATGGCCTATCCTTCCCAAAGATTCGGCGTTTTGCGGATAAATTGGGTCATGTATGTGATGTAGCCATGGAGCATGGATACGGATTGTCCGGACTGGGAGACTAAAAGAGGAGCGTATGTCATGAGCGAGATGTTACTGAACGGGATTCCGTTTGATGATTACCTTGAAAAGTACAAAATATTCAAGAAAACCAAGCGCTTTATGATGAAGCACCTGAAATATTGGTACGATGATGAGCCGGAACACTTTCAGGACTTTATGCGGGCAGATTACCAGACTGTAGCGGAAACCTATCAGTTTAAGCGAAAAATTGCCGCATTTGAGAAAAACTATATGTATGACACGCCCTTGCTCTGCATTGCGTTCAGTATGGACATCTATGATGATGAGGGCGATTTTGTGGCAATTTATACCGCAATTTTTGACCTTGACGGTAACGGCATTGATGACCTGCTGCGCTGATGGAGATAGAAAATGAAGATTGAATTAAATGAACACGAAGCCCTCACTCTTTACAGACTTCTTTGCCGCTGGGAGTCTACAGGGAAACTGACGGTTGAGAGTGAAGAAGAATCCCAAATACTGTGGGATCTGCAATGTGTTCTGGAGAAGGAATTGGAACCGGTGAATGAGGCCATCACAAAAAGACTTGTTTGACGAATGTTCAAGAACACAACTACGAGGAAAGGACGATGAAATGACACTTCCAAGAGGAATTACAGGATTTTGGGGCACGGACACCGCTCCGCTGCCGCATTTGGATGAAAAAGCGTTCTGCCAGCTGTGCCACTCCATTGCCAAGGAAAACGGTGGGACTGTGACAGAATTGGACACAGATACCTACCCAAGAAACTTCTACTCTGCCAAACTCAGCAGATATGACGATGCTGTTTTTATTTTGCAGAACATCCACTATCCCTATGCCGCCTTTGCTCAGCAGGACGGTTTAGGCGGATTTGTTCTGACCAGTCAGCCAGAGTGGTTCCGGTTGCCGACAGGGTCGGTGCATTTCCTGAGCCTTGCCGAGCTGAATCAAGATTGGCACAACTTGTGTAGAGAACTCAGCCCGGAAGAACTGGCGCAGATTCGATATTGGAAACCGCAAACAGTGGGAGAAATCGTATTCAACACCTGGGACTGAGCTATATGGCAGCCATCTGAGAATAACATTCCTTGAGCGACTGGTCTGTTGTGTGATCTGGCTGGTTTTTGCGCTGGGAAATTCTTCGCATAGGCGCCGTTGCTGAAAATATGGATGGAGGGAATCGGCAGGAGGAATTTGAGATGGCTTGTATCTGCCTCTTTGAGAAGAGTTTTAATACAGTGTAAACAAAGAAAAAGCTTGCGATTGAAATGAGATACAACGATTCGAATTGTGCTCAGATTGTTCCATAAGTTCTGGTTAGGGCCAGATTTATGTTCCTCTTGGCCCTATGCAGCTTCCATGCAAGGCTATCCAGACACCGCTCCTGCAGCCGCTGGATGGCCTGGTTCCTGGCCTTCTCCACGCCGGATTCCTTCATGCGGCTGCGCATGGCGATTTCCCGCAGGTCTGACTTGGGGTGGCCGTACACCCCGAAGCACCGGCCCAGAATCTCCTGATCCTTCTTGGAAAGCTGAAGAAATTCTTCCCGCAGACATTCCATGGTCAACATGCGGATCACAGCATCCTCCGCAGAGCCTGAAAGGTGGTTCGTGGTAAGCCGCTCGTAAATATCGCCGTCATCATCCGGGTCCTGCAGATCATAGACAGAGAGAAAATGTGTAGGGTAGGCAATCGCCCTGGCCGCCGCACGAAAAGAGACGCCCAGCGCCTGGCTGATCTCCGCAACACTCTGCCCTTTTTGGTGATAGCGGTTCTGTGCCTTTCGCACCAATGCCATACTGTCCCGGTCAAGGGATAGTGTCCCCATGCTGCATTCCAAATACCGCCGCATGGCTCCGTCCAGAAATGGAGTGACATAGGTGGTGAACCGGCCCTTCTCTGCATCATAACCGCCGATGCGGACACACTTCACCAGTGCCAGCTTTCCCACGCTCTCCAGTTCGGAGAGCATTTCTTTTGCGTAATCGCTCAGGCCACCGTGCTGGGTTTGGCGCAGGCAGTGATACCGACGGGCAATCAACCGGGCACGATCCCTGACCAGACCTGTGTTCATCAGGCACAGCTTGGTCAGAGCTGCCTCATCGCCGTTGGAGATTCGCTCCAGCAGTTCTTCGTTGGTCACGCACCATCACCGCCCTTCACCTTGCGGGGACGGCCCCGAGGCTTGGCCTGACGGGCCACTCTGCAAATGGGATAAAGATGCTGCGAGGAGATAGAACGCTCAAAATCTTCATTGGAGATGTCGGGGCTGCTCAGTGCGTCAAACAGCCTGTCCCGCACGGCGTCCTTCAGCCGCCGCATTTCCTCCTCCGTGATGATCCCACGCTGATAATCCTTCCGGATGCGGTTGAAGGCAGTGATCTTGGCCTTGATCTTCGGCACATCCCGTGCCAGTTCTTTTTGGATCTCATAGCTTCCATACTGCCGGCAGGTAAAGCGCTCATCCAGTGGACAGCGGCCCTCGCAGTAGAGGACATGGACGCCGCTTCGTACCAGAAAATAGTTTTTGCAGACAATGCACCGCCGGATGTTGTATCCGGCATTCAGGGCTGTCATATAATCTGCCTTCAGCAGCATCTGCAAACTGTCGGTGGTATGCTCCTGGCAGATGGCAAACTTCCCATCGGGCAATTCCCGTGGCACATAGCTCACCACACAGTGGTCGTATTTCTGATAAAAGGCGTGTTCCAGGCCGGTGGGATTTGCAATCAGCTTCTCCACCAGCCGCTCGTCGTTATAAAACTGATAGAGGGCAGCGGCGTAATTCTCGGAAGAATTGTGTTCCAGCTTGGAGAGGATGAACTTAATAAAGTTGCGGATGGTGGGGTTGAACACCGCCACTTCTTCCAGGTAGCGCTGGTAGCGGTCGATCTGCTTGCGGTAGTACAGCCATTTTTCTTTGCGGCTGCCGGGATAGATGAGAAGATTGACTGGGATGCGTTGGCTCTCCTCCTCCCACTCTGCCATGGATGCCCACCATTCCGGGGAGGCCGTGTTACAATCCATCTCCTGATCTGGGAAGAACGCCAACTGCTCCGTGTATTGCTGTACCTCGTTGAGAAACTGCTCATCGTCCCGCAGTAAAATTTGAAACACCTGGTACTTCGTCATCTGGTTACGAAGCTCCAACAAACGGCAATTCAGCTCCCACCACACGCTCCTGTCCTGTGTGTCCTCATACTGCTGAGCCAGAGACATAATGTGTTGCAGTTGGTCGTGGAGAGGGGCGTACTCTTTGGGTCCCAGGTTCAAAATATCCGTGGTCAGTTCCCCGGCATCAAACAGCGTGCCGCCGTATTCGATCGTGCTGCCGTGAATGTAAAATACGATATCTCCGTCCATAAGAACCTCCCCACCACGAATAATTGTCCCACCTGAAAAATAAATGGTCACGCCTTTTTCTCAGTCTAACAAAATCTCTGACACAATACAAGCAGAAGGACATCAGCACGGAAGCTGGTGTCCTTACTTTTTTGCAAATGAGAACCACAATGAAGCAATCCATGTACAAACACTACGACGAGCTGCCGCTGTTTCTCAATTCAAAAACAGTAGCACAAGTGCTGGGCGTGTCGCCGTCCAGTGCTTACGAACTCATGCACGAACCAGGCTTCCCGGTACTGCGAGTAGGCAGCCGCATGGTGGTACCCAAGGAGCAGTTCATCCGATGGGTGGAGGAGCACACAGAGGGCGGTGAACGCAGATGAATTTATTTTCTCGTCAGCGTGATCCGAAGCGACATCGCTTCCAAGTCCCCAATGAAATCTGGAAGTTGGAACTGAAGCCCCAGGCGTTTGCCATCCTGACCTATCTCTGCTACCTCCATACCCACGGCAAAAAACTTGTCCCACCGAGTGCGGACGAACTGGCCTCCAAGCTGCACATGAGCAAGGACATGGCTGCATCGCAGCTTTCCGAACTGCATCATCGCGGACTGCTGGATGGGCAAACGGCTCCGGCGTTCCAGAGCAGCGGCAAGCATTTTTTCTCTCTGCCCAATGAGCTGTTCTTCCTGGATCTCGGTCACGGAGCCATCACCGTCTACGCCTATCTGCTCTACTGCGAAGACCGCAGGACCCATCAGTGTCATCCCAGCTACCGAACCATTGCCTCGGCGGTACATCTCACGGTGGCTACTGTCATGAAGCACATCGCAAAGCTGGAGAACCGTCAGCTCATTGCCGTGGAGAATACCAGCTACCTGGACAGCCACGGCATGAAGTGGAATGGCAACAACCAGTATACCGTCCTGCCTATTCAGGCGGCAGTCGACTACTGCTACCGGCAGCAGATGCACCGCCTGGAGGAACAGAGAACATGGCAGAGGGTACAAAAACGCCTGGAGCAGAACCTGCAAAACGCCCCGTGTGCCCCGCTGTGAAGGGCTGTGTGCGGCTTTGGACAGCTGGCCGACCGAGTACCCGCCCCGGGGAATTTATGGGCATTTGAGCCGGTTTTCAAGGGAGTAGGAAGCCGAACAATGGGGCCCCCGCCGAAGCCCAGCGCAAGCGACTTCGGTGGGGAGAGGAGGAGCAGTGGAATGAGCGAGTTTCCGCCCTTTGGGGCGGAAATGAGGGATATGGAGCTTGCGACGACGACAAGCAGGAGAAAGAGCCGGGGACAGGGCGCCCCCGGCTCGACCACTTCTGCCCGCAGTGCGGGCAGTTTCAGGCTTTCTGCACCGGGGACAAATGAACCGATGAAACACGCCGTTGGACCCTATGGAACCGGCAATACCCGGTGTGACAGGGTTTTCGGCGGTGACACCCATGAAAAACGCCGGTATAACTCACGGCAAAGCCCGTAAAAACTGCTTGTCCTCTGTGATGCTAACAGCGTAAAAAATAGCACACTGTTACCAATGAAAAGAGGCTGGGGAAATTGATAACAGTTTGATAATTGTGCTCAAAGCCCCTGGCTATTCTCTGTATCGTTCGGTATTGTGTGTTGCTGACAAGGAGGCGGCACACATGAACGACTACATGAGAGCATTGCATCAGCGGTTCTTCCGGGAGCCGGATGTATCACAATTGGAAGCAGACATTGAGAACACCCGCCAGGAAGTGCGGGACTGCCTGGACAAGATGCAGCGGCGCAGGCTGATGCATCTTGTGGACACGCAGAATCTGTTGAAAGAACAAATCTCCCTGGCCAGCTTCACCGCCGGGTTCAAACTGGCCTGGGGACTGAGCAAAGAACTGGAGTCAGACGGTCTGTACTCCTTCGACGAGGAGGAGACAGACCGGGCGTGCCGACAAATGAGAGAGGAGGAATAACATTATGGGAAAGAGAAGACCATCTGGTGACGGCATGGTGCGAAAGCGGGAGGATGGCCGCTGGGAAGGCCGCATCGTCATTGGTCACAAGGATAGCGGTGAACCGATCTTCCGCTATGTGTCGGCCAAGACGCAGAGAGAACTGTTGAAAAAGCTGCACCAGAGCATCGAGGAATACCGGGATGTGGATCTGAACGAGAACAGCAAAATGCCTCTGGGCCAGTGGCTGGATCGCTGGCTGGAGGAGTACGCGGCTCCTTCAGTGCGGCCTTCTACCTTGGACGGCTACCGAGGTTACATCGAGCGCAATATCAAGCCCCACCTGGGAGACAAGCCGGTAGGGAAAATCACCCGAGAGGATGTCCAGAAGCTGTATCAGGAGCTCCAGAGAAACGGTCGGAAGGAGTTTCACCCGGAGTATGGACACCAACTGTCCGGCGCAACGATCCGCCGCATCCATGGGGTATTCCACCAAGCCATGGATGCAGCGGTGCGGGAAAATCTCATTGCCCGAAATCCTGCGGAGGGTATCACCCTGCCCAAGAAGAAAACAGCTCCAAAGCAAATCCTCAACGATGCCCAGATGGAGCGCTTCATGGAAGTGATCCGGCAGGACGGTGTCTGGCACGACTTCTTCTACACCGAGCTGACCACTGGTCTGCGGCGTGGTGAGATCTGCGGTCTCATGTGGAGTGACTTCGACGAGGCCCATGGGACGCTCTCCATCCGCAGGACGCTCCACATTCAGAGGGGCGGCAGGATGGTCACTGGAGAAACCAAGACTGGCACAGGAAAGCGAACCATCACCCTGCCGCCAAGCACAGCCCAGCTTCTGGTTCAGAGAAAGAAAAAATCTTACTCCCAGTGGATCTTCCCAAATCCACTTCAGCCGGAGCAGCCTACCAGCCCTAACGCTGCGTACAATCACTTGAAAACACTGCTGCAAAAAGCCGGACTGCCCAGCATCCGCTTTCATGATCTCCGGCATACATTTGCCACCCACGCCCTGGCCAGTGGAGTGGATGCCAAGACCCTATCGGGAATTCTGGGCCATACCCAGGCTTCGTTCACTCTGGATACCTACACCCATGTGACGGGCGATATGCAGAAACGGGCCAGCGAGATCGTGGGCGGCTTCATGGAAAACATCATGGTGAGGTGAGCGTATGGCAGGCAAAAGAAAGAAGGGAGAAGGCACTGTCCGCCTGCGCAAGGACGGCCGCTGGGAGGGCCGTGTGGTGGTGGGCTACGATGAGGCGGGTAACCCTAAGACAAAAAATGTACTGGCAAAAACCAAGAAGGAATGTATCGCGAAACTGGAGGAGCTGAAAAGCACCTGCCAGGTGGTCCGCCCTGTCCAGGTGCGGTCCGATATGCTCTTCGGGGACTGGCTGGACTACTGGTACCAGAATTACTCCAAACCCAGGCTGCGGCAGACAACTCAGCTCAGCTATGAGGGGTGGATCTACAATCACCTGATTCCAGGGGTGGGCGAGATCCCGCTGAACCAACTGACCCAGGCAGAGCTCCAGCAGTTCTTCCGGCGCATGAAGGAGAGCGGACGAAAGGCCAATGTGGAGCGCCGAGGCCCTGGCATGGCAGATCGCTCGGTGCGCAGTTGCCATGCGGTCTGTCAGATGGCCCTGGACAAGGCGGTGGAGGAGAAACTGATCCACTCCAATCCGGCGGTAGGCTGTAAGCTTCCACCAATGAAGGGTAAGGAGATGAAAATTCTGACTCAGGAGGAGATCCAGCGCTTCCTCATTCAGGCCAAGGCAGAGGGGATGTATGAGCTCTTCCTGCTGGAGTTGACCACCGGCATGCGCCGGGGTGAACTGCTGGCCCTCCGATGGGATGACCTGGACTTTGCCACCGGGAAACTGCGCATCGACAAGCAGGTCTATCCCGTGGGCGGCAAGCTCATCATCAGCGAGCCCAAAACCAAAGCAGCCAACCGCACCATCATCCTGCCGCCTGCCATGGTGGAGCTGCTGGCGGAGTACAAAAAAGGCGTCTTCTCTGAATTGATGTTCCCATCCCGTACCAAGCCGGAACAGCCCATCGACCCTGGCTATGTCCGCAAGCGCCTGCAAGTAATCTTGGAACGGGCAGGGTGTAAAAAAGTGAGGTTTCATGACTTGCGACACACATTTGCCACGCTGTCATTGGAAAATGGGATGGATGTAAAGACCCTGTCCACCATCATCGGCCATGTCTCCTCGGCGACCACGCTGAACACCTATACCCACATCACCGACGAGATGCGCCGCAAGGCGGCGCTGAACATCGACCAAGGCATTGCAAAAGCAGAAGCGATGCCCATGCCGGAACAGACGGATGAACCCCAGAAACAGAACTTCGTGCCGGTGGAACCGCCCCGGCGCAGGCCGGGAACCGGGTGCGTCAGCCAGCTGCGGGAACACCTGTGGGAAGGGCGCTATTCCCCAGTGTGGCCGGATGGAAAAAAGCACTCCCGGAATGTCTACGCCAAGACCCGTGAGGAGTGCGAGGAGAAGCTGAAGGTGTTGATTCTGGAGATGAAGGCGGAGATCGCCGCTCTCCGCTCTGGAGCGAGTACAGAGTATCCCGATGGGGTGAGTCCCAAGAAGAAGGCTATCGCTGCCTATCTGCGGGAACACCCTGGCGTGGCCAGCAAGTCCTTGATTGCCAGGGAATTGCAGATGGACCGCTCTACGGTGCAGCGGTACTATGACGAGATTCGGGAGGAATTTCAACGGCAAGGATGAAATGGAAGAAAACCGGGAGGGCTGGGTCTGTGATAAGCGCAGCCCTCTCATTTTCTGATGGTTCAATTCCATGGCTGGTTGCATATTTTCTCTAAACGAAAAGGCTGCTACTTGCCGAATATAGGAAGGGACGGTATACTTGATGCTATAGGAAGGTTCGACGAAATTCCCAGAGAAAAGAGGCGATGGAGAAGATGCCAAATACCGCCTGGTCCAAACTCTCACATTTGCAATTAGGCCGATATGCTGAGTACTACGCAAAAATGGAATTTGCATCCTATGGATATGATGTCTATACCTCCGAGGTAGATGATCATGGCGTCGACTTTGTGGCCAGGAACCCAGTGGATGATCGGTACTATGAGATTCAAGTAAAAGCCGTACGGAATTTGGACTACGTCTATATCCGAAAGGACAAGATGGTGCTCTCGCCCCAGCGGCTGGTGTGTCTCCTGCTATTTGAGGATGGTACTTTGCCTGCGTGCTATGTGATTCCCTCCCAGGTTTGGAAAGCCCCCAATGAGCTGTTTGTTGACCGAAACTATGATAAGCCAGGCCAGTGCAGCAAGCCGGAATGGGGTTTGAATCTCTCCAAAAAGAACCTGTCGCTGTTGGAGCCGTATCGGGAGAAAGCGTATTTTGCGGCACAGGATTGCAGTACCTGAGTAATTGATTCAGAGAACATGAACTGGGAGGAATCAACCCCATGAAGATCGCGCTGATTTCCTGCAGTAAATTGAAGACGGATCGCCCATGTCCTGCCCGGGAGCTGTATGCGCCCAGTCGGTTGTTTTCTCTTTCTTACCAATACGCCAGGCGGAACGCGGACAAGGTCTATATCCTGTCCGCAAAAAACGGCCTGGTGGAAGAGTCGGATGTGCTTGCGCCCTATGACCTGACCCTCGCCGACCTTCCGGAGTACAGGCAGCGGGACTGGGCTAACTATGTACTTACACAGATGGGGGAGCGGTTTGATCTGGAGCGCGATACCTTCCTCATTCTGGCGGGGCGGCGCTACTATCAGCACCTTCTGCCGCATCTGCCTCACGCGATTCTTCCTCTGGGAAATCTCCCTATTGGAGAAAGAATAGCTTTTCTGCAGCAGCAATTGGCAGATTCAGCTCCGTGTGATAATGCAGCATCCTGCTGTCTTCGTCTGCACCAGCGCCTGACCGCACTGCCCAGATATACCTGGAAGGAGATTGATGAGGTGCCCTTCCGGAATGGGATTTATCTGGTCTTTGAGGAGGGAGAGACTTACCGTGGGATGCCCCGCATTGTGCGGGTGGGTACCCATACATCCCCCGACCGCCTGCGCAAGAGACTGAGAGACCATTTTGTGCGGGAGAATCACAACGGGAGCATTTTTCGTAAAAACATTGGAAAAGCGTTGCTGAATCGGGATGGGGACCCATATCTTGCGATCTGGTCGCTGGATACCTCCCGGCCCCCTTACCGGGGAATGGAGGATCTGCATCGGGAGCGAGAGGTGGAGCAGGCGGTCAGCCGGTACCTCAGGACGCACATGACGTTTTCTGCCTTTGAGGTGGAAACGCAGGAGCAGCGGTTGCGTCTGGAGGAGGGGATCATTGCCTCGCTCCATCAGACGGAAGATTTTCAGGCCGGCAGCTCCTGGTTGGGCCGATTCAGTCCGGAGAAGGAGATTCGGGAGAGCGGCATGTGGCTGAAGCAGGGGCTGGATGGAGTCCCTTTGACGGATGAGGAACTGGAGACGCTGGAGTGCAGATTGGCCGGTCCCTCCCACATAAGCTATGCTGTTGTCCCAACGTCCAAAGTCTCCAAGGCCAATCAAGCCGCGCAGGCGAGGCAGAAGGTGGGGACAGCGGAGATCGTTCGGTATATTCTCCAAACGCTTGCTCAGCATCAGGAGCATGGCGAGACCAGCTGTACGTTGATTTCCGGTGAGATCCACAAGACCATGGGTTTGCAGAACAAGATGCCCTCCGTCTGCAATGCGATGTATCAGGTCATGAGCCCCGGAGATGTGGTGGTGCATACCACCCCCAGCGGAAAAAGTTCCACCATCCAGATCTGCTACCAGTTGGCGGGCCGGTCTTTCTGAATAAAATAGAAAGAAGGAATCTTTATGATAGGAGAGAGAAAAGAGATCACATCCAGTGGGCGAATAGCGCCCCGCAGCGGCGTCAATGACCGTGTACCCTATGAGCATCAGAAAAAGGCCATGGAGTGCATGGACCAAATCAATACCAATGCGGCGTTCAGCACATTGGTGGTGCTGCCCACCGGAGGAGGAAAGACCTATACCGCAGCGCTGTGGCTGCTGCACAATGCTGTTGACCGACATAAAAAAATTCTGTGGATGGCCCACCGGCAGATGCTGCTGGACCAGGCGGCGGAGGCCTTTCAGAAGTACGCATACACCGAGGTGATTCCCCACATCTCCGGCTTCCGCTACCGGATCATCTCCGGTTCCGGCAGTCACGGCAGAACCGTTGACATCCGCCCGGATGACGACCTGCTCATTGTCAGCAAGGACAGCATTGGCCGCAATCTGTCTGCTCTGGACGAGTGGCTTGCCGGGGAGGAAGAACTTTTCCTGGTGGTAGATGAGGCCCACCACTCCACGGCAAAGACCTACCGGCGGGTGATCGACTATGTCCGGTCCAGGGTGCCCCATGTGAAGCTCATCGGTCTGACCGCCACTCCTTTCCGCACAGCGGAGGAGGAGCAGGGACTTCTGGGTAAAATCTACACGGACGGGATGAAGAACAATGTGGTGGTGCACAACGATGTGGGCATCACCTATCAAATCAGTCTGAAGGATCTGATCAGCCGCAGAATCCTGGCCAAGCCGGTGTTTGAGAGCTACCAGACGGAGGAGCAGTATGGTCAGGAATTGGGGCTGGAGGCCTGGGAGAGCATTCAGCATCTGGATACGCTTCCGGAGGATGTGGCCCGGCAGATCGCCGATAGTGCGCTCCGTAATCGACTGATTGTGGATACTTACCGGGAAGGACAGAAGAAATATGGCCAGACCATTGTTTTTGCGGTAAATGTAGACCATGCGATCGCACTGAATGCATTGTTCCGAAAAGAGGGGATTGCTTCGGACTATGTGGTTTCCTCTATCCGGGATGCGGTTACCGGCGTGACTGTAAGCCGGGAGGACAATGAGCGGAAGCTGCAAGCATATCGGGATGGAAAACTCCAGGTTCTCATCAATGTCAATATCCTGACGGAGGGTGTCGACCTGCCGAAAACCGGTACAGTCTTTCTGGCCCGTCCCACCGTCTCCACCATTCTGATGACCCAGATGGTGGGACGCGCACTGCGCGGACCCGCTGCGGGAGGAACGGATACCGCATACATTGTGTCCTTTGTGGACGACTGGGATGAGCATATCGCCTGGGCCAATCCTGAGAGCCTGTTTGAAGGGAATAACGAGTTCTCGGATGATATGGCAGACCGCATTCAGCGGGAGATCCGCATGATTTCCCTCTCCAAAATTGAAGAATTTGCTACCATGCTGGATAACTCCATCGATACCACTGCCTTGGAGAAGGCGCCTTTTACCCAGCGGATCCCCGTGGGGATGTATGCCTTTTCCTATCTGGAGGAAAACGGCATGGACCTCTCCTGTCAGGTTATGGTCTACGACAGCACGGCAGAGGCCTACCGCCAGATGATGGAGAATTTGCCCGCCCTCTTTTCCAGTTTTGGTGCGACAGAGGAGTATCTGCCCAAGGATGTCCTGAGGCAGATGGAGCGCCAGTGCCGGAATACCTATTTCTGCGGCGAGATGATCCCGCCTTACTCAGCAGATGATGTAGTGCGCATTTTGAAGTACTATGCCCAGTATGAGGCAGCCCCTGCCTTCTATACCTTTGACCATATTGACCGCAGCCGTCTGGATGTGGGAGCCATTGCCAAACACATTTGGGATGAGGATATGGGTCAGAGGAAAGCGGCGGAATATGTGGAATCGCTTTGGAACCAGGGGGATGACAACCTGCTGCGGCTGTTCTTTGGGCGGAAGCTATACTTTATGCATCAGGTGGAGATCGAGAAAAATAAGCTGGCCCATCCCGGTCTCTATGACGAGCATATTACTTATGACACCAAGGCGTTGGAAGATCTCCCCCTCTATGAGATCGGGAAGCTGGATCCCCAGAGAGAAAAAGAACTGAGAGATGGGGCCTTTGACAAGGCCCAAACGCCGCAGGGAACCTATCGCTGTGCCTGCTGCGGCATGGAAGCGGCCAGCAGGGTCCCCTTCCAGGTGGATCATATCCTCCCCATGAACAAAGGCGGAAAGAGCGTGCCGGAAAATCTGCAGATCCTGTGCCGCAGCTGTAATGGGCGCAAGGGGGACCGGTAATGGGGCTTCCTTATGCTGCTTTGGACGTGGCGGCGCTTCTGAGCTTCCGGGACTTGGGCATCCGGGCGGAGTCGGCGCTTTTGGAGAAAATATGGGCAGAGGAACAGACATTTCTTGCACCGGATTTGGCGAAAAGCAGGCGTACCTTTCTGCTGGATGTGGCGTATTGGTCGCTGTACCTTCGGGAGAAACCCTGTATCGACCGGGAATTTCCTGTGATTCAGCGGGATGCCGCCGATTGCGGTGCCCATCTCAGTGAAGAATCCTTTCTCAGTGATTTTTCGAATTTGGATTTGTACTTCAAAGAAGTGCGATTCCGCTTGCGATTTTTTTCGGACTGCGGTTATGTGCGTATCAAGCTGCGAACCCTGCTGAAGCAGTATGGATACCGCCGCCGCTCTGCCAAGCTGCTGGAGCATTTGGAGCAATGCATGGCATTTTATCAGTTACAGCCCTATCTTCGGGGCGGGATTCCCTGTAAACTGAGTGAAATATCGATAGATGAGATGGTGGTGTTCCGCCTGTCGGATGAAAAACATCTATCATGAGCGTTTGAAAAAGTGAGGGAATGTATGCAGGATCGATATGCGGGCGACATTGGTGATTTTGGGAAATTCGGACTTTTGAAAGCACTTCTTTCGGAGGGTTTTTCTTTGGGTGTCAACTGGTATAAGGCAGA
>PPYE01721473.1_pt1 | contig 15677 bp, 8 predicted proteins | sample 1559881 | NCBI WGS metagenome assembly PPYE01 (sample SAMN08240022, study PRJNA423297) | Human gut metagenome, whole genome shotgun sequencing project. | reverse complement strand
TGCAAAAGTACTTTAAATTCGGTATTCTTGTTCTCTGATACCGTGTTTTTTAACTATGTTTTTTACTTTATTTTATGATATACAGGAGTCATAATAAAACTTAACTCATAATCTTGGTAAGGAAGACGGTATTTTTCCAGTGGTATAGCTCCCCAACTGTTCACACAAGCAAGCCCCGCTTGTGCCTTATCGATACAGAAATTGGTGAAGTCTGCCTTTTCTACTTCCGGTGAGTGACGTTGATCTTTACCGTCACCGTCATCCAATGATTCGATGGTATAATTCAGGGCAGAAGCAGAGAAAGGAGCATCCGATATGAATTGCAATCCGTTACCACTAATATTCAGAAGTCTCCACCAGCGGATATCCGTTTTGGTTCCGGTTTCCTGCGGGCGGATGTAAGGATAGAATTGTTCTTCTACCGTCTGGCGGTATTTGCCTAACATGGCTCCGTGGTTACGGTCAGCATAGTTCTCTCCCGGGCCACGGCCGTAGTACTCTACCTCATTGAAGTTGACAGGCATACGCATTTGCATACCGAAGCGGAACATTTCAGAAACCTTCTTGCTCTTGTCTGCCACCATCTTCTGCGTAACCTTCACTGCACCTTTATTATTAATAGTATAAGTCAGTGACAATGTTCCACCTATCGATTTCATATCATATTCAGCACGAACCACTGCCTGATCGTTTTCAATAGCATGTTTTAGAGAAGTCAGTTTCAGCTCCGGATTCTTCCATGCAGCATATTTATGTTGCAGTCCGGCTCCGAAATCATTGTCGGTCGGTGCACGCCAGAAGTTAGGAGTCAATGCGCTGCCGTCTTCCATCATTTGCATACCATTGACGTCGTAGCGACAAAGGTAACCATTGTGCTTATTGAAGTCCATAGAGAAGTTTTCACCTTTAACAATCAGGTAATTGCGGTCGTTGTCCAAAATACTGGGCACGATAACCGGAATATTGGAAGCCTGTTGATTTTCCAGTTTCAGTTCCGGTGCTTTGTAGTCGCGGATGCTTAACTGGTCGTAAGCGATAGTCGTTCCTGCTGGCAGCAACGTTTCGGCGGCTTTCAGTTTATAGCTCACATTCAGCAACAATTCCTTGCAAGGACAGATATTCTTCACGTCAAACGGAATTTGCACTTTCACAGTTTGCTGGGGTGCAACTTTCAGGTCGGATACAATGCCTGTTTGCACTACTTCCCCGTTTGCCAGTAATTGCCATTCCATATAATATGCAGAGAGGTCGCGGAAGAAATATTCGTTGAAGATATTGATTTCACCTTTGGCAAGATCCTCAGGAGTAGTCCATATATCCTGATAGAAATAAGCTACTTCATAAGCATGCGGATTAGGCACGCGGTCGGGGCTGATTAAACCGTTATCGTTGAAGTTGTTGTCCGAAGCGTCGTATTTGTTGAAATCACCGCCATAACCATAGATATTTACTCCGTCTTTGTTTTTCCAGTGGCAGGATTGATCTACAAAGTCCCAGATAAATCCACCCTGATATTTCGGATATTTACGGATGATATCCCAGTATTCTTTGAATCCTCCTTGTGAGTTACCCATTGCGTGTGCATATTCGCATTGGATTAACGGTTTTTGGATATTACCTTCACAATATTTGATACAAGCGTCGTAGTCATAATACATCGGGCAGAAAATATCGGTGAATTCGCTGGTTCCTGCTTGTTCATACTGTACGGCACGTGTCTTGTCTTCGTTCTTAATCCAAGTGTAACATTTCTCAAAGTTCGGTCCCATGCCGGCTTCGTTACCCAGTGACCAGAAGATGATGGACGGATGGTTGTATCCGCGTTGTACATTGCGTTGGTTACGTTCCATGTGAGCTTTAGCATAACTCGGGTTCTTTGCCAGTGTCTGATCGCCGTAACCCATTCCGTGAGATTCTACGTTGGCTTCGGCCACTACATACAGACCATATTGGTCACAAAGGTCATACCAACGGTTGTCGTCCGGATAATGGCAGGTACGCACAGCGTTGATATTCAATTCTTTCATCACTTTGATATCCTGCAACATACGTTCGAGAGAAACGACATAACCGCCGTCCGGGTCCATTTCGTGGCGGTCGGCTCCTTTGAAGAGTACCGGTTGCCCGTTGACGAGTATCTGTCCGCCTTTTAGCTCAATCTTGCGGAATCCTACTTTAACGGGGATTACTTCTACTACGTTGTTGCCGTTTTTCAGTGTAGCGGTCAGCGTGTAGAGATTAGGCGTTTCGGCAGTCCATTTGGCCGGGTTGGAGATGGATAGGGTAGTGTTTAATTTGCCAGAGCCTTTCAGGTCGGCAGTTGCTACACTGTTACCTTGAGTATCTGTCAAGTCCAAGGCAACTGTGCCGCTTCCTTTCAGATCAACGGCTATGTTCAGCGTACCGTCTTTATATTGGCTATCCAAATCTGGAGTGAGGCGAATATCCTGGATGTATTTCTTGTCACGTGCGTAAAGATAGCAGTCACGTCCTACGCCAGAGTAGCGGAAGAAGTCCTGATCTTCCAGATAACTGCCGTCGCACCAGCGGAATACCTGGAAGGCAATCACGTTTTTACCTGGTTTCAGGTAGTTGGTCAGGTTGAACTCGGCTTCCAGTTTGCTGTCTTCGCTATATCCTACGTAACGTCCGTTCACCCAAAGGTACATGTTGGAAGTTACCGAGCCGAAATGCGCAAAAATCTCTTTGCCTTTCCAGTCGGCGGGAAGGATGATTTCTTTCCGGTAAGAGCCTACGTGATTGTTTTCTGTCGGCACTTGCGGAGGATTGTTTTTGAATTGGCTTCTCCAGGCATATCCTACGTTGACATAGATAGGATCACCGTAACCGTTCAACTCCCAAACGCCAGGCACCTGAAGGTCATCCCAACCTTTGTCGTTGAAATTAGTTTGATAAAAGTCTGTCGGTCGTGCATCTGCATGTCTTACCCAGTTGAATTTCCACGGACCGTTCAGGGTCATGAAATTCGTTGAATTTTCTTTAATGCCGGCTTTAGCTTCATCAGCCGATGCGTAAGCAAAGTAATTAGTGTGCATAGCGGAGCGGTTTACGGAATTCACTTCCGGGTCTTTCCACTCATTGAAGCTTTGTGCTTGAATTGCTGTCAGTCCCAATGCAGCCAAGCAGCAAGAGAGTAGTTGTTTCTTCATGGGTTTTTGTATTAGGTTTGAATTTCGGGAGTCAAAGATAGGGAATAATTTGATTAATAAAGGAGAATAATAAGTCTAATAGGTATGTCAATAGTTCAATTTTAATTTATTTATGAACTATTCAATGGAGTCTGGTAATGGTATGTGGAGTTGGCATAGATTTACGGTGAAAGAAGAACTTGGTAAATTAACTTTTTGAGTATCACCTCTCGAGTATGGTAAAGTCAAGAAGAAACGATGAATAGGCTGTATTTTTCTAGCGTGACATCCTGATACTATGAGTAATACAGCTAATTTTAATGCTTTTTATTTCTTATTTTGTACTATTTTGTCCCTTTTTAGTATGATAATTGTATCTTAAAAACTATTACAATCACTTAATTTGTGGCGAGTGTTTTTAACAAACCTATTTCAAATTCTTAAATTTATTATTATGAACAAACTGACGAGACTAAAAAGATGCAAGAGGTGCATCAGTACGTTAATGCTTATGTGTTGTTCGCTCTTGGCATGGGCGCAAAATACAGTAACGGGAACTGTATTGGATGAATCTAACTTAGAGGTGATTGGTGCCAATGTAAAGGAAAAAGGTACGGCCAACGGTGCTATTACTGACATGAATGGTGTTTTCCATTTAAAAGTAAGCAATCTTCAAAAAGCAGTTCTGCAAATTTCGTTCATGGGATATGAACCTCAAGAAGTGCCATTAAATGGACGCAAACAACTGAAAATTATTTTAAAAGAAACGGCCAATGAACTTCAGGAAGTTACAGTTGTGGCCTATGGTACACAAAAGAAAGAAACTCTGACAGGAGCTATTTCTGCTGTAAACAATGAAGCGTTGATACGTTCGCCGAATGCAAGTGTGGCCAATTCCCTGGCGGGTCAGATTACAGGACTCTCATCCGTCCAGACTAGCGGTCAGCCGGGACAGGAAGACCCTAAGGTGTTTATTCGCGGAGTGGGGTCCTTGACAGAAAGTGCTTCCTCTCCTTTGATTTTGGTGGATGGTATAGAACGTTCGTTTTATCAAATGGACCCGAATGAAATAGAGAGCGTGACGGTTCTGAAAGACGCTTCTGCTACTGCCGTGTTCGGTGTGCGTGGTGCAAATGGCGTAATTTTGGTGACTACACGTCGTGGTAAGGAAGGCAAAGCGAAAATTTCCGTAAATTCTTCGGTTGGTATCCAGATGCCCACCCGTATGCTTGAAATGGCAGACAGCTATACGTATGCTACTTTAAGAAACGAGATTATAACAAATGACAAACCAAATGCTACCGAGAACGATTTGGTGTTCAATAATTATGCAGTTGAACGGTTCAGATTGAATGATGAACCTATTATGTACCCCAGTATCGACTGGAGAAAGTATCTGCTTAATAAAACATCTATGCAGACACAGCATAACCTGAATATTTCCGGAGGAACAAAGGATATACGTTACTTCATATCTTTAGGTTTCTTATATCAGAATGGTCTGTTGAAACAGTTTGAAGGAGTGGGGTATGATAATAATTATAAATACAAAAGATACAATTATCGTGCGAATTTAGACTTTAATGTAACTAAGACTACCACGCTGAAGATTGGTATCGGCGGCATTGTAGGTAACCGGAATGAGCCGATGATTAATGATGCGACTAATTCGATCTGGACACTGATTAATCAGACAACTCCGTTCAGTAGTCCGGGTGTAATTGACGGACAACTCATAGTTACCCCCGAGGAACGTTTTGATAATAAAATAAATCTGGGCAACAGTGCTTTGCCTAAATGTTATGGAACGGGTTACTCAACTGCTATTAATAATACGATGAATCTGGACCTTCTGTTAAATCAGAAGTTGGACTTCATAACCAAAGGATTGTCGGCGGAAATAAAAGGTGCTTATAATACGAGTTATGGTTTTACCAAAAAGCGTAAAGGGCAAGTGGAACAATTTATGCCTTTCTATCAATCTTCTTTGGAAGATCCGTCACTTGGTTATGATTCGCCAGATTTCAACAAGAATATTGTTTATAAGATCAAAGGAGAAAATAAGAGCTTGCAATATGAGGAAACTTCCTCGCGGGCACGAGACTGGTATCTGGAAGCAAGCTTGAGATATAACCGTAAGTTTGGTTTTCATAATGTCGGGGGATTGTTCTTGTACAATCAGAGTAAGAAATACTATCCCGCTCAATGGGTGGGAGTACCGTCTGCTTACATCGGTTTTGTAGGCCGTCTGACGTATGATTACAAATCCCGCTATATGGCAGAAGTTAACTTCGGTTATAATGGTTCTGAGAATTTTGCTCCGGGTAAGAGATTCGGTGCGTTTCCTGCCGGTTCCATCGGTTATATCCTGTCGGAAGAGGCCTTCATGAAAAAACAGAAGGTGGTTGATTATCTGAAATTCCGTGCTTCTGTCGGCTTGGTCGGAAATGACAATCTTGGAAATAACCGCTTCTTATTCCTGCCGGACTCTTATGATGTGAATCTGAACGGAGTAGACGGGTGGAATAACAATAAGTATGGATTCAACTTTGGTTATAACAGTAAGGCGTTAATTCTGGGTGCATTGGAGAAGCGTCTGGGCAATCCGAACGTGACTTGGGAGACTGCGCTGAAACAGAACTATGGATTGGACGTTCATTTCTTGAAGAGCCGTCTGAAAATCTCTTTGGACTATTTCCTCGAAGAACGTAAGGATATTCTCATCAATCGTAAGACAGTACCTTTATTAACGGGGTTGACTTCATCAATTCTACCTGCCGTAAATATGGGTAAAGTGAAAAACCGTGGATATGAGGTAGAAGTGAGGTGGAATGACAAGATTGGGCAGGTTCAGTATAATGTTCAGGCAAACGTTTCCTATTCAAAGAATAAGATTATTTTCCAAGACGAGGTTGAGCCTAATGAACCTTATATGTGGCGGACAGGAAATCCGGTCGGGACACTCTTCGGGTATGTAGCGGACGGTTTCTATACAGAAGCGGACTTCGGAGAGAACGGCAAACTGGTGGCAGGTCTGCCCGATCCGGGTGTGTCCGTGAAGCCGGGTGATGTGAAATACCGGGATTTGAACGGTGATGAGGAAATTACTTCCGACGACCAGACTATCATTGGAAACCCGACTCGTCCGGCTTATACATTCGGATTGAATTATGGTATCAATTACAAAGGCTTTTTCCTGACGATGAACTGGACTGGTGCTGCACAACGCTCTTTGTTGCTGGACGGAGCTTTCAGAGAACCTTTTGGTAATGGTAAAATCCGTGGTTTGATGCAGTTCCATGCAGATACGCGCTGGACACCGGAAACGGCTAATACAGCTACTACACCGCGGTTTACAGAGACAAATGCAGTCTATAATATGCGTTCCTCCTCTTTGTGGGTGCGAGACGGTTCTTATTTGAAGCTGAAGAATGTGACAATAGGATATAACTTCACAGATAAGAAGATGTTGAAGAAACTGGGTATCCAGCAGTTAGGTATAAAACTGACAGGCTATAATCTGCTGACTTTTGATAAGTTTGACATCATGGACCCTGAATGTAATCCGAATAATGCGGATTCTTACCCTATCATTAAAATATATAATTTAGGTATTAATCTAACCTTTTAATAGTGCTGACAATGAAAAACTATAAAAAATATATAGGCTGTCTTTCTCTCTCTGTATTGACACTGATAGGGTGCGAAGACCTTAAATTTGGAGAGAAATTTCTGGATAAGCCGATAAGTAACGAACAGAATATCGATTCTGTTTTTAACAAAAAGGTATATGCTGAGCAGGCACTGGCGGAAACTTATCATTCCCTGCCGGATTATCTGCCGATGCAAGGACGTCTGGGATATGGCGTTCTGGAAATGCTAACCGATCTGGGTGACTGGACGAAAAAGGGAGCGCCTAAATTCTATACAGGAACAGTGGACGGAACAAATACATATCTGGAACATCTTCCATATCGGTTGGATGTCGCCAGTGCTACGATAGGAGTAGGGCCGGTTTATGGTATTCGAAGAGCCTACATTTACATTGAGAATGTGGATAGAGTGCCGGATATGACTGCGGATGAGAAAGCGATAGGAAAAGCGGAAGCGCAAGTAATCATTGCCTATCATTATTCTCAAATGCTCCGTTATTATGGTGGTATGCCGTGGATAGACCATGCATATACGGCAGAAGATGCGATGAAATTTCCTCGTATGACAGTGGAAGAAACCGTACAGAAGATTGTTGGATTACTGGATGCGGCAGCCTCTGTACTGCCTTGGCAAGTGAATGCAGATAATGACGGACGAATGACGGCTGCTTCTGCTTTAGCGTTAAAGTCCAGGGTGCTTCAGTTTGTGGCGAGTCCTTTATTTAATGCTGAAAAACCCTATCTGGAAGGAGATGCTTCGTCTCAATTCCTTACCTGGTATGGTAACTATTCACCGGACAGGTGGCAGAAGGCGTTGGATGCCGGATTAGAATTTATGCGGGCTAATAAAAAGAACTCGGACGCTTATCAACTGGTGAATACAGGTAATCCCCGCGATGATTTTGCAGCAGGATATTTCAATCGCCATAACGGTGAAGTTTTGATTTCTTCCAGAAGATTCACCACTTATGCTACGGGAAAGCTTCCGTTTGCCCAGGTGCGTTATGGAGTTGCTTCTCCTACATTGACTTATGTCGATATGTTTCAGATGAAAGACGGAACAGAATTCGACTGGAACAATCCGGACCATAATAAATTCCCTTTCTTTGATAAGGACGGAAACCCCAGAAGAGACATCCGCTTATATGAAACGGTTGCTGTGAATGGAGATAAGTTTAAGGGCGCCCAGAAAGTGCAGATTTATGAAGGAGCCACCCAGGCGCCTTATAAAGACGGACGAATGAGTTACAATGGGGTTGCCATGAGAAAATTCATACGAAACTTCAATGACGAAGTGAATGGCAAATTTTATTCTTGTCCGTTGATCCGCCTTCCGGAGGTTTATCTGAATATGGCCGAAGCGATGAATGAATTGAATAAGGCGGAAGTCCGTGATGAGTTTGGCAATACGGCTTATGATTATCTGAATAAAACCAGACTGCGTGCAGGTATGCCTGCGATTTCGGCAACAGATGTTCCGGCTGGTAAACCTTTGCGTGAAGCGATATTACGCGAAAGAGCCATTGAATTCGGCTATGAAGAAGTACGCTATTTCGATCTGGTACGTTGGAAACGCGCAGATATATTTACCGGACAATTGTCACGTCTGATTATTAAAAAAGCGGCCGGTGAGCCAAGCGGCTTTTCTTATGCCGTATCTCATGCAATGGCGGAAACGCGTCAGTATGCAAAACCTGAAAAGTGGAACGACAAGTATTTCCTGTTGCCTCTGCCTATAGATGAGATAAACAAGAAATATGGATTGATTCAGAATCCGGGTTGGTAATAATCAAATCGTTGAACAATAAGAAGAATGATTATGAATAAATCACTTTATATCGTAGCTTTCTCGTTGGCATTTGCCACTACGGGTATAGCGCAAAATAATGAAGGACAAGATAAGGTAATCGATCTGGGCACACAGACGACCACCGAATTACGGAAGACACAGGCTGTCTCTACCATTTATTCGGATGAATTAGATAAAAATGCTACCACTAGTCCTTACAATGCCATTTATGGCCTGTTGCCGGGATTGAGTGTGATGCAGAACACTAGTTGGGGCACAGATAAATCTCGTCTCAATGTGCGGGGACGCGGTTCTTTGAATGGAGATACACCTTTATTTGTAGTAGATGGTTTTGCACGCCCTCTCGAATATATCAACCTTTCGGAAATAGAATCAATATCCGTTTTGAAAGACGGTGCTGCTACTGCTCTTTGGGGAGGCAGAGGCGCCAACGGAGTGGTATTGATAACTACCAAACGCGGTATATATAACCAGAAGGATATAAAAGTAGACTACAAGTTTGGTTTAGGCTTACCTGTTAATCAGCCGGAATTTGCCGATGCTTATACCTATGCCAAAGCCCGTAATGAAGCATTGAGATATGATGGCTTGCAACCGGACATGGATGAGGCTTCTTTCCTGTCCGGAGGCAATAGCGATCTTTATCCGAATGTGGACTGGCAGAAAGAAGCGTTACGCAATCATACAACCAGTCATCAACTGGACATCACTTTCCGCGGAGGTGGCAAGCGGCTTCGTTATTTCAGTGTCCTCAATTACAAAAACGATATGGGACTGCTGAATAGCAAGTACACTGATTATACAGATCGCTATAACTCCCAGATGAAGAAATACTTCCTCAATCTTCGCATGAATCTGGATGTGGATATTACGGACGCGACAAAATTGAAATTGAGTATGCTCGGTATGCTGCGAGAGACCAAGCGTCCCACCACATCGGAAGCTACTTTGTTTGAACAGATTTTCAACACCCCGTCCGCCGCATTTCCCGTGCAGACACAGAATGGATTCTGGGGCAGTAACAATGTGCTGAAAACAAATCCGATAGCCAATCTGGCGGACGTCGGTTATTATAAACTGAATCAGCGTATGTTGCAGGCGGATTTGCGGTTGGTGCAGGATTTGTCTGTATTGACTCGCGGGTTGAGTGCGGAACTCGCTATTGCTTATGATAATAATGCGACCTATCAGGAAACAGCCAAGAAAAGTTTTATGTACCAGACCATTGAAAAAGGCACAGACGGAGAACCGATTTACACGAATTACGGAAATCCTAACGATGAACTGGAAATCAGCAACAAAGGATTGGCCAATCAATACATACATGCCAATTTTGAAGCGAAGGTCAATTATCACCGGACATGGGATAAACATGATTTTACGGCCAGTGCTATGTTTCGTCAAGAATCAATGACGTTGACAGGGGCTAATAACAGTCGTTACCGTCAATACATCATCGGAACCGCAGGTTATAATTTTGACAACCGTTATATGGTGGATATCGTAGCCAACTGTTTTGGCAGCAGCGTATTGGGGAAGAACGACAAGTATCGTGCATATCCCGCCATTTCTGCCGCCTGGATACTTTCGAACGAGAATTTCATGAAAGAAATTTCTGCTTTTGATTATCTGAAACTTCGTGCTTCTTACGGACGCTCCGGATATGATATTTATGATTATGACATGGATAAGCAATATTGGGTAGGAAGCGGTGCTTACTATTTTCAGGCCGGAAATACTTCTGCCGGAAGTAGCCTGAAGGAAGGAGTGTTGGCAATGGAACAACTGGATCTGGAAGTTGCGGATAAATATAATATCGGTTTGGATATGAGCCTGTTCAAGGGACTGACTTTTTCTATTGACGGTTTTTATGACAAGCGCACTAATATCCTGATTGACGGAAGTGGGCTGATTTCATCGGCAATCGGGGTTACTATTCCGCAGATGAATGCAGGAAAAGTGGAAACAAAAGGAACGGAACTCTCTGCCATGTGGAAAAAGGAATACAAGGACTTCAACTATTATATCGGAGCCAACTTCTCCTATGCCAAAAGTAAAGTCGTAGAAAATGGTGAGGGATATCAGCCGTATAGCTATTTGTCTAAAAAAGGTTACCCTGTCGGGCAGTGTTTTGGCTGGGAGGCTATCGGTTATTTCAGAGATGAGGCGGACATAAAGAGCAGTCCTGTGCAGAAATTCTCGGAAGTACGTCCGGGTGATGTCAAGTACAGAGATCTGAATGGCGATAACGTGATTGACAACAATGACCAGAAGGCGATAGGATATTCCACTGCCATACCGGAGATTTATTATGGCATTAATTTGGGATTTGAATATAAAGGTTTCGGCGTGGATGCTCTGTTTCAAGGAGTAGCCCATTATAGTGTGATGTTGAATACTGCCAGCGTATACTGGCCGTTGAGAAACAACACGAATATTTCCAACTGGTATCTGAATGACAGAATCCGCTGGACGGAAGAAACGAAAGACATCGCAAATGTCCCCCGCCTGACCACGCTGGATAATGCCAATAACTTCAGAAACAGTACACAGTGGTTGGAGAACGGGAGCTATTTCAAACTTCGTAACCTGAATGTCTACTATAACCTTCCTTCCTCTTGGGCGAAGAAAGTGAAAATGGAAAAGATTCAGGTATATGCGAGAGCTAACAATCTTTTTTCGCTCGATCATGTGAAGTATATGAACAGTGAAGATCTGAAAATCAATTATCCGGATATGACTTCTGTTTATTTCGGGTTGAATATTAACTTCTAAAATGTGAGATGACCATGAGAAAATATATCCTTTTATATACAGGTTTGCTATTATCCGTATCGGGGTGTAGCTTGCTCGAATTGGACGAATCGACAGGCTTGGACAGGGAAGAGGCCTATTCCTACTTTAGCAATGTGAAAGGTTTGGCTACCTACGTTTATAGCCAGTTGCCCGGAGATCTCGGAGTGCTCGACGGGGCTTTGAGGGAGTCTGCAACGGATAATTCTGTTTATGTCTGGAGTGATAATAGTGTTCACGACTTTTATAACAATGCCTGGAGTCCCAACAATGCAGTCGATAATATGTGGTCGAAGTGCTATGGAGCTATCCGTTCCGTCAATTCATTTCTTGAAAACTATTCACAGGAAAAACTGGAGCGTTTCCGCTGGAACGACACGTATGAAGAAGACATTGCCAAAGCTACCATGTATCGTGAAGAATTACGGGTGTTGCGAGCTTTTTATCTGTTCGAACTGGCTAAACGATACGGTGATATTCCACTTTTGACACGTACGTATGCTTTGGATGAAATCAACGGCGTGGAAAAGACTTCTTTCAATGAAGTGATAAAATATATCTGTGACGAATGTAGTGACGCGGCCAAAACTCTGCCTGTCAGTCATCAGGACTTTTGGGCGGAGACGGGACGTGTGACCAAAGGTACAGCGTTGGCATTGAAATCCCGTGCTCTTCTTTATGCGGCGAGTTTGTTGCATAATCCCGCACAGGATGCCGATAAATGGAAAGCGGCTGCCGATGCGGCTTATGCTATCATAAAAGAGAACTGGTACAGTTTGCCGAAGACGAATGTAGATCCTCTGTATGACAAGAATGGTGGAAACGATGTATTGAAATCTCCGCAATTAATTTTTGAACGTAGAAATGGGGAAAGCTTTGATTTTGAAGCTAACAATTTGCCCATCAGTTATGAAAAGGGGAAAACAGGCAACGTGCCCACCCAGAACCTGGTGGATGCCTTCCAGATGACTAATGGAAAAGACTTTGACTGGGAACAGATTACACCGGGGCAGAATCCGTATGAAGGCAGAGACCCGAGATTCTATAAAACGGTGCTTTGCAATGGCGATACATGGATGAACTCGACCATCCAGTCTTATGAAGGAGGAAAAGACGGTGCCGGAACAACCGGAGCGACTACCACAGGTTATTATTTGAAGAAGTATATGAATGAGACTGTTTCTCTAGCTCCTTCCAATGAGAAAAAGAAACCGCACCATTTCATCATATTCCGTTATGCGGAAATTCTCCTGAACTATGCGGAAGCAATGGATGCCTGGAAAGACGCTGATTATACGGATAATGACCATCCGTTGTCTGCACGTGCGGCACTGAATCAGGTGCGTGCTGCTGCTGATATGCCCGCCATTACAACAAGCGGCGACGCGTTTACTGAAAGCGTCCGTCGTGAAAGACGAGTGGAACTTGCGTTCGAAGATCATCGGTTCTGGGATATTCGCCGTTGGAAAATCGGTGATAAAACCAAAGCTATTTATTGCATCAAGATCACTATGGAAAACGGCTTGCCTGTTTATAAGAAAGAATTGCTTGAAACACGTAACTGGGATGATAAGATGTACTTATATCCTACGTTTCCTTCCGTCTTGTAAATACTTACATTATCCAGCATATCCTTAAATTTATATCCCGGCGTAAATACAATTTTCACCCGACGAACGGTATCGGCATCTACATCTTTTTCCTCTTTCTGGCTTTTGCAACTCATGCCCGGACGGAAACATCCGAAGTCACCTAATTGCACAGACAATCCTTTGTTGAGGTTCGTGTTCAACGCATCAATCAGTGCGTCAATCACGTGTTTCACTGCGCCTTCGGGAATCATACCGAACATGGATACTTCCTTGCATAAATCTCTGAAATTTACCGTATTGGTAATTACATTCTGTGCTACATACTTTTCAGTCTTTGTTTTGTCAAAGCCGAAAACTCTTTTCTTGACAACATACTTTAATGCCATAGTCTTTCTTTTTTTAATAGTTAGTTAATCTGTTTTATTGTTGTTTTGTGATCACGATGCAAAGATATGGTTTCCGAAATTCATGACCAAGCTGAAAAAGAATTGTGCGTTAATAAATTAGTTAATAAGTAGAATGCTGCTGTATTGGGGAATTTTATGTAAAAAAGATTTGGCAGAAAGATAGAAGAAGAGGATGCCGATTAAGGTATTGGGGTATCAAGTGTGGGGAAGGCATCCTCTTCAAAGATAGAACGAAAGGACTACTTGCACAAGCAATCTTTTTCGCTTTGTTGTCTATCTTCTATATATACTGGTAAGGGTTATGATTCTGAATTATTCCGTGTCTTCTTTGGTTCGCAGGCTGACTAACTCTGTCCACTTGCTTATACTTAAGTCGAACCCTCCTTTCTCCAGATGTTGGAGGGCGGTTCTAAAATGTCGTATTACTTTTTCTGTATCATTGGTTGTTTTATACTCAAGCTCTCCAAGTGCATATTCAAGACGTGCCATTTGGATGTAATCTAACAAGGTATAGTTTTCGTCAACGGATAAAGTTGAAAGATAGTTCAACAAGTCAAATGCTTTTTCTCGTTCTTCATCTGATAAGTTGGAGATGGGGCGGCGCGCGATAGGGTGCTGCATTACTAGAATAATGTTTTCTTTCAGGTCGTCGTACATATCTTTGTTATGTTTGTCGCATCATTTCCCTGTGGTGCGCGGTTTAAAAAAAGAGAGCGTGGGAAACTACCAACTGTACGCCAACCATAGGCTCGGCAAAGACCCTCCGCGACATAAGTGATAGTCCCACGCCCATTGGGTATATAAACAAATTATATACAGAAGTGTGCGCGAGACCTGACATCACTTATTGCCATTCGCGGTAAATTTTTGCCGAATTTATGGTTGAATGCAATAAATAATCGTTCTCTATAAAAAATAAAATGTTCCTCTCTACGTATGAAAGGAAACCGCTACAAAAGTAGCAATAAATATTGATAAAGCAAGTAATCTTGTTTTATAATTTCATAGATAGTTCTGATTTACTAAAAGTCAGTATAAATATGATTAATATAAAAAGAACCCTACACTGAATTATTGTTTTTTTGTTCAGTTCAGAATTGGAATTCTAGGTAATTCTGCTAGATGATTTTAACTTAACTTTCTGTTTTCTTTGCATAAACCACCTGTTTGCCTGTTCCATAACGGATTAAGAGTCCACGTTCGATAAAAGCATTCAGTTCTTTCAAAGCACGTTTTTTGTCGTGTCCTGTCAATCGGCTATAGTCGGTGCGGGTCAGGCAGGGATATTTGTTCAGATGCTGGTTGATTATTGTCAAACATTCTTCTTCACTGTGCCCTTTCCCATGGTGACGAGTCATCGATTCTCCACGTTCTAGTCTCATTTGCTGGCCTACTTCTTTCTTAAACTGGCTGCCTACCCGGAAATTGACATTCTTCAGCTCAATAGATTGTGCGTGCACATCTTTTTTCTTCATTACACGAGGTCCCTTTAAAGACACTGAAAAATATCCGATATCTCCCAGTTCCACAATCCATCCGTTGGCAATCAAATCTCTCAACTCGTTTTGGAAAGACTGCATGGCGCCCGCCAGTAAACTGCGGCTTATTCCTGTGAATTTGTGTACACGGTCTAGAAATTCTTCCTGATCGACGGTTCCTTTGAATACTACGCGGGGATGAAGCGGTTGTGCGTCGCCTGTTTGTTGAATGTCAGGCGTGTCGTAAAGGTCATATTGTATACTCATTTAGCTAGAAAGTGTGGTGTTTATTGAATAAGAACGCTTATTTTTGCAGCATGTTACAATTTGAGAATCAAAAGATAAAGCAAATAGTTCGCAAGGTGCTTCCGGTAGTAACGCTGGGAGCTATGTTATATTCCTGCGCCAGTATTGGACGGCCGGACGGAGGCCCTTATGATGAGACGCCGCCCCGTTTCATCGGTAGTACTCCTGCTGCGGGCGCTCTGAATAATGAAAGGACTAAAATTTCTTTGATGTTTGATGAGTTTATTAAGCTGGAGAAAGCAACCGAAAAAGTCGTTGTTTCTCCTCCCCAGATACAGCAACCGGAAATCAAGGCTTCCGGCAAGAGAATACAAGTCAACCTACTCGACTCTTTGAAGCCTAACACGACCTATACGATTGACTTCTCGGATGCAATTGTCGACAATAATGAAGGTAACCCGCTAGGGAATTTTGCATTTACGTTCTCTACCGGTACGGAAATCGATACGATGGAAGTAGCAGGAACGATGCTCGATGCCTCTAACCTGG
>PPYE01560038.1_pt1 | contig 15679 bp, 9 predicted proteins | sample 1559881 | NCBI WGS metagenome assembly PPYE01 (sample SAMN08240022, study PRJNA423297) | Human gut metagenome, whole genome shotgun sequencing project. | reverse complement strand
ATATAAGACTCCGATGCCAAAGGAGAAAAAGAACAAGACGCGTTATCATGCCCGTCCGGTAAGTTTTGAGACCGTCAATACCGAGAAACTGGCTTATCGCATCCATGATCGCTCCACATTAAGAGTATCAGACATTATTTCAACCTTGGAGGAACTGAAAAATGAAGTAGCTCAGTGCCTCCTGGAAGGTAAAAAGGTGCATGTCGATGGATTAGGATTCTTTCAGGTCACTCTTTCCTGCGAAGAAGAAATACGTAACCCGAAAGACAAACGTGTGCACCGGGTAAAATTGAAAGCTATAAAGTTTAAAGCTGATAAAGAATTGAAAGGGGAATTGTGTCACATGAAATTCCAGCGTTCTAAAATCAGACCGCACTCCGCCAATTTATCAGAAGTAGAAATAGACATGAAACTAACTGAATATTTTGCTGAAAATCAGATTATCACCCGGAAAGATTTTCAATATCTCTGCGGAATGACACAAATCACTGCATATCGCCATATCAAGAGGTTAATGGCAGAAAAGAAATTGCAAAATAAAGGGACGATCTATCAACCGATATATACTCCGGTTCCGGGTAATTACAGGGTGTCGGTGGATTTAAAATATAAAGAACGATGAAAGAGCCATGAAACAGGAAGCCCTTCACCCGCTCTTCCCCATTTGATAAGGGATGTAGAGAGAAGGTGAAGGGCTGATAAATTATACAGAACATGCTTTCTTACGGTTTCAAATATTTTTCCAATAGCTCCATATACAATTCTTTTTGCCTTGTTTTCCAACAGTAATATGGCTTTTTATCTTTAAAGAAACATATATGGGGATAAGTGTTCTCCCTAGTCAAGATAAAAAATGTCCCATCGTCAGAATGTTTTTTTGCATATTCGAATTTCTCAGTTTCATTTTTTTGTGGCGTAAACGCCATAATTTCCCATCTTTCTGCTTCAGTCCTGTTTATACTCTTTTCTACCATCTTATCCGCAGCATCCTGCCCAAACACCTCAGCATACCCTTGGTAGTTTTCCAGATTCGCTTCTTTCGTAAAGTTTTCGGCATGATATATAGCATAAAAATATATTGTTTCTCCTTTATCGTTCTGCCCATAAAAACAGGCAAACTTTTTTGGAATTCTAAATACCTTCTCAGAGTCGTTCACTAAATATCGTCTTGAGGGAGTATCAATAACCGGTACAAACTTTATAGTGGACTTCATCAAAGTTAAGGACAAGGATGAATCATTCCATCTCCCTGCAATATTCATGTTTAATCGTTCAAGTATGGTATCCTGAACATTTTTATTAATCTCCTCTACAAGCAGTTTGTTTTGGGGTGTAAGTTGACTGATAGCCTGAGTAATCATCTTATCTCTTTTTATAACTTGCTTGGAAGTGCCATCAACATACACTTGTTCGCTACATGAAAGTAATAGTATCTGGACAAGAAATAGGATTGATAATTTAATTGTTTTCATAATATTTCTTACAGATGTCTTTTATGATTGATAAAAAACTATAATCACAACTTTATTAATTGAGTGAGAAGAGTACCGACATAAATATTTAATCGATACTCCTCCATTAATTCCAGCATCAAACAAAGTTTTCTTTTTTCGTCAAATTATTCCGTATCCACCTCTTCGCGCCATTCTTCTGAAAGCGCATAGTTATTGATAAACACGTATCCATCTAATGTGGATGGCACCGAGATGCCTAACCAATAGAGAATTTGCGGTACTATCAGCGTATTCTCAACACAGATTCTTTCAGCATTGACATTGGTAGGCAATGTATTTGCAAACATGGCAGAAGCTTTCTGTTCGATATCCGGAGAACTGCTTGTTTTATCTTTAATATAATACATATTGAGTCCACCTTGTATCTGATTTTTAATTACTAATGTATCCTCCTCTAATTTCTCAAGTTGCTCTGTTGGCTTGAATTTCCAATAGCCGAGCATATCACTAGAAGGTTCAATATCAATTTCTCCCGATAGTTGCAAAAATTCTCTTTCAGCAAGATCCTTTTTCCATAGACGTACTTCCGATATATAATAGGAAGTTGGCACAGAATAACCACCTATCGCCAAAAGGCTTGAATCCGGAGCCAATCCTTGGGTATCCGTAGTTCCAGATCCCTGCAACTTACCATCTAAAGTAATGAGCCAATTTCTCCTTCCGGAGGCAGCGGAACTTATGCTAACACCATAGTGATGCCATTTAGAATCATTGTATCCGGTAATAGCTTGCTCAAGAGCAGGACCTTCCTTAGGATTTGTTCTCATGGATACAGTTCCTCTCTGCCTATATAGTCCCCAGCCGGCTTTTCCAAGTATGCGATCCCAATTGTTACCATTATATGTACCGTCCTGCCTAGGAACCATACGCATTATGATCTCCATTGAAAATGCATCCATACCTAAAGAATAATATTTACCTATACTATCAAAAACGACAGCCTTGTATTCATTCTGAGAATCAAAATATGCACCGTATAGTCTATTACCATTCAATTGTTTTTCCGTATAATGATTGTAGTAAAACAGACCAAACGTGTTACGCTCCACTTCCGAAGTGCCACCATAACGACCGTCAGCCGATCCACCGTGATTGGAAGTTACAACAATAAGCCAGTCTTCGTAAAATGCATTCTCACGGGCATCAATCGCCGACAAAAATTCACCAATGTATCCGTCTATAGCTTCAAGTGCACTGACATAAGCGGCGTTGTCCGCTTTGAATCCCCCACTCTTCCCAGCCTCCAACATTCCTGAAAAATCGGCCAGAATGAATGTGTAATCTTCATTCGCAATATGATTGAGAACCACATCCCGAGTTTGAACGTCATTTTCTGAAGTAATGGTAGTCTTAGCATTGTTAAGCATATTTTTGTTCAGTTTCGCCCAAGGTGTCACACACAATGAAAGCATATTCACGTCATTATTCGAAATATAGCTAATAATGTTTTGATAGTGAATTACCTTTTCATTCGGATTGTTCGGATTGTACTCCACATTAGCAGTATAAGATTCATCGGTTATACTGTGCTTTTCGGGTATGACCCCAGTGAGCATGGTTGCCCACGTTACAGGGTCTTCGTTCCTCTCGACAGACAGGGTTCGATTGTCACTAACTCCTGTCCACGAATATTTACTATTTTTCAACATCTTAGCAATGGCACCATCGGCAGGAAGGGAGTTCTTCACCACTTCACCAACCGCACCATCTATATTTATCCATAATACTTTACGATGGATTTTGGTAGATATGCCGGTATCTATAGTTCCATCGTCTGCTATTTCAGCAGGTGTATCGTATTCCGTGCAAGCATAGTTAAATGCCAGGACACAAACAACAAGCAAGCTGTATGTGAGAATATTTAATAGTTTATTCATCTGATATAAATTTACGGTTTATAATAAAATGTACCAAACTCGGTAAACGACTGTACTCTGAACCTAAAACGAGACATATCTGTTTCATTCCAGTTATCATTACGATTAGGTTCAGGAAGTTTTATACGCAGATATCTCACTTGTTCTTTTGACGGAAAATCATAGAAACCCTCACTTTTAATATTGGGCAACTCGGGATGTGCAATGGAATCAATCTGCACAATTTCCCTCCAAACTATATTTTCGTCAAGCGGATCATTAATAATATCCTGATTGACAGGAGTCTCGATAATCAGCTTAGTTGCCGCAAAGTCTGAGTTGTTGCCAGCCAGAAATACACCATTAACATCTGTCGTCTCTTTCATATCAATAAACAAATAATACGGAAGTGGCGGAGTACTTGTATCGTTGTTGTAATATGAAGTCCATCCTGTTGATTTGTCGCTGTCCAGCAATCGGTCCGGCGACTGCCCTGAATTAAAGTTATCGCTTCCATTTGCATCCAGTGCATAAATCTCCCAGTCAGCTCGATTATGACGGTAGTGATACCCGTTACTTGGGAAATCAACCACACCACTTGATGGATTTTCTGCCAGAGGCGAGTATTTCCATATGGCTTTATCCATCAGCGGATATTTCGATGCATAACTACGGGCTTCGTCTGTCAGCGAATAGCCCCAATGCTCAAAGAATGGTGAAAAATCTTCCTTAAAATAGTCACATAAAGCCTTAAAGAAATAGGTAGAAGTAGAATGATCTATGGAAATTTTATCTTTAATCATACGGTTCAACTCTATATAAAAAGCCCAATCGTCATCTTTGTAGTTAGCTAATTGAACGAGGCTTGCCAATGCGTATGTCGGCCGTACTTCCGACTTTATATCAGATACAAACCAGCGGCTACTATCGGTATCTGCATATGCCAATGCTTTAGGGAATTGCTCCGCAATGCTACTGCCTTCTTCCGGGAAAATCGGTCCCATCGGATACCCATCCTCTCTTAATCCTTTCTCAGCCATGCGATATAGGGGAATTGCTTTTACCGCATCAGATACTTCGCTCCACCAGGGTGATTTTATATCTCTGAAAGAGTAATTTCTATATAACGCATTAAAAATAGCAACAGAATTACCGGATTTCAACGTTTGATAGCTAGCCAGCTCATTCAACAGATAATTTGTATTCAATGCCACTACACCATAATCGGCATTACGAATATACAGATTGTCCAACAACTCCACATCCAGCACCACACGCTCAGGAAAATCGGGAGCACGCATTGAAAAATCCTGTGCCCCAACCTGCAAACTGTAATAGTTATAATAATAGGTCTCGACAGCATTGTCCCATGCTTCCAGTGTGTTCGGCATCTTTTCAGCAATGATAGGATCATCATTTATCATATCCAATAATCGCTCACGCTGAACGGAAAAAGCGACATGCCGGCCACGCAACTCGAGCCACGGTACAGTCGTTGTACGCAACTGCTCAACCCACGCTGTTACATCAGTAGAACCGACAATAAAATCAGGCGAACGATAAGCCCCGTTAATCTCCATAACAAAATCCGCACTACCATTCACATCCTTGCTTTTTTCGATCCATATCATACCTCCCAAAGGATTACGAATCGTGTTTTTTCCCGGGAACAGTTGCTTCGAAGTAGTAACCACCGGCAAACGCAAGTAGGGAGAAATATCCGTCAAATCATCTAAATGAGAACCGATGATAACCGTCAACCCCATAGTGTTGTCATTAATGGTTATAGTAATCAATTCACCTGCTCCGGCATAAAGCCCGGTGCTGTATATCGGACGAGGAACTTGTTGCACGTCAAGATCGTATGCAGGAATGTATCTCTTGCTTAAATCAAGCGCAAGCAGTGTATTGACAGTATTATCGACTAAAGTATCTACCAAACCCGGAAAAACACGGGCACTTTCATACATACTGACATCGATTCCTTCACCTGTTACTATGGTTACATTGGTAGAATCGGCGGTATCATCCTCTGTCCCGCTTTCGATATCATATTGATAAGCAATGTTGCAGCTTCCCATAAAAAACATACAGGAAATGAATGACAGCAAAACTGCATAGTCGGCTTTTAGTTTATTAAAGCATTTCATATTGCATTCTAATTTAATTATTTAAAGAAACGTAATCTAATGCCCAGCCTTCACCATCGAAATTCCAGGAAGAATCAACCGGCTCTCCAAACCATTGAAAAATCTGATAGGATAAATCGACTGTATTAAGAACCGTTTTATAGTAGGAATCGTCTATAAGTGGGCATACCTTATCCGTTACAATACTCTCCTGCCTGCGCGTTACGTAATCATCGGTAGGCGCAAACGTACCAACCGGTTTATTGAAGTATAATCTTTTATCTTTTGATGTATATTTCGAATAATCTTCCAAATAAGATAATCCGATATCATCTTCGCGATCGTTGGGGTAATAACCCACCAGATTATTCCAATACGGATATAATTCACCCAAAAGGTCCAGTTTTGTAGTACAATGATACTCCGCAATAATATCAGCAGGTAGAGCAACGTTGTAAAACTGGAGATCGTTTATATATAGATTTGCCTGACTAGGTCTGTCCGGAGAAAACGTATGTCCGATGGCAAGAGGCGCATCTGTCCACATATCTTTACTGCCGTCTATCTTACATCCCATCTGATACTTACCGTCAAGATAAAATAAGATGGAGTCACCTTTCTGGGTATCATCAACCTCTTTTATAACTAGCGTATAAGAATGCCATGATCCGTCACGTCTCGTAGATGGTAAGCGGAAAACCGAAGAACCCTCTTTAAAATTAGCAGCAAATTCGACTTGCGTATTATTAGAGAACATTAGCTGCCAACCTGTACCCGCTTTTTGATATCTTTTCGATATTATATTTCTATTACCCCAGGGGTCGCCGTGCTTATCAAACATTTTAAACTGAATGGTATATCCACTTTTATCCACCTCTTCATCCGGATTGGAACTCCATCGTTTACCCATATTAAAAAACTCGGTATTTCCAGTCATAACGGCATTTGTTGTCGCTTTTTGTCCGGGACCGACGAAATAAGGACTATAGAATTTGTATTGTAGTTCATCCGAGCCCGGCCTTTGCAACAATTTGGATGCAAACCGACTGTTATAGAGCATCATGAAAGAATTGAGACGCGGATCATCATACAACGATGCCGGAGTTACATTACCTTCATAAACACCACCATAAGAAGATGTAATAACTACAAGCCAGTTTTCCTGAACGTAACGCGGACGCGCTTCAAGTGCTTTCATTATTTTACCGATGAAAGCATCTACATTGTAAATCGCATCAATAACCTCACTGGTAGGAGTTGTCTCATTGCTCCAGAATCCATATTGCTCACCAGTCTGTTGAACACCGCCGAACTGTGCAACTACGATATCCGAGATTGTTTCACCATTGATTTCAGCAATAAGAGCATCAGCGGTTTCACTGTCGGCCGAAGTCTTTCTTTTAGTATCGGCAACACTCCCGAAAGCTCCGAAAAACTCCGTATCGGAAGAATAAAAGCTGACTTTTAGATTTTCATCCGCCTCTTTCAATCGTTGAAGAAAAGAAGGCGTTTCGAGTTCGTCAATTCCTTGATTGACATCAAGCCCGTTCTTTGTTGTTCCGGTCAGCAAATTTGCCCATCCACGTTCTTTACTTACCCCTTCTTCATTGTCGGCAAGTCCGTAAAAAGTAAACAAAGATTTATCCGTCATGGAGCGGATAACTGGAGCCTTTCGTGTATTATACGCCTCATTAACGGCTATTCCGGATGCACCATCGATAACCACCATCAATACGTGTCCCGTAGTATATTCAGTACCCGACTCCGGATAATCATCAGTCAAAAGCCTTTCCATCTCCTCATTGCACGAGAATGCAAATACAGCAAACAGGCAAAGCATTATATTTTTTATCAACTTTTCCATTGTATTTCATAATAAGTTATTCATAATCAACTTCTATCATTATCGCATTGCGAACCATATTACCATCAAAACGACTGAAATCACCAAGCAGCAGCAATCCGTTTGAATTGGTCGAAGTACGAGTTTCAATTACTTTGTAGAGTTCACCCTGGAAGATGCCCGGTACATTAAATTGTTGCAGCGCCTTTCCATCACGACCCAATATAAGGAAACCACGGCGAGTTACACCATCGTATTTCGTAAACGCACCTGAAACAACAATATTATCATTATCAAGCAGACAGGCAAAATTGGCCAATCCTCCTTCCATTTTTCCGATCTTGAAAATTTCATCACGTGTGCCATCATCATTCAACATAACTACACTCTGTGCAGGAATACCGTTGAACTCAGAAAACTCCCCAGTTATAAGGATTTTCTTTTTGTTTTTATTGTACCGGATTTTAGTAATACTTCCATTTGCGCCCGTACCGATGTTTCTCATAAAAGTTTCATCAAGGGTACCTTCGGCATTCAACTTCACAATATTCTTCACAGACTGTCCATCGAAACTGCTGAATGTCCCTACTATGACAATACCGTCACTTTCGACCATACAAGCATCTAAAATCTGCCCGATAACTCCTTCTGCATCCCTGCGATAGCTATCATCAAGTTCTCCAGTCCTTGACATACGCAATACACTTGCAACCTTCGAATAATCCAAAACCATACTCTCAGCATAGGATTTTTCGGTATTAATACGACAGTAGTTTGTAATATTTCCTACTGCTACCACCTTCTCATTGGAAGTTATAAATGTACGGACAGGCGCTTCAAGAGTTCCCCCGTTGAATACCGGTATCTTACAATTTATGCTTGTATTATTCTTTTTCGAAGGCAGCGCTACAGTTTTATAATACGAGGCTACTTCATTAGTAGCTATCGTGATGTTATTGACCGGCAACTTATCCCAGCCGTATTCTGAAAATTTACCCGACAGAAGAACCCTGTGGTCACTAGGAAAATAACTAAATGAATTAAGGTAACATTCAATATCTGTCACTCCCGGATTGGCCAGATCAATGCCGGCTCCCTGACCAGGATCAAGTTTGAAGTCAGTTACCCATTTTCCCGATACAGAGCCGTCTGTCAAAACCATAGATATACAAGAAAAACTCTGCGAGCTATTTTCATTGTAGTAGGCCTGCATATAGTCGCCAACAGGATAATATACCCGTGCTTTTGAATAATGTTCCGCACAATCGTAAATAGGCCCCGAAGTGCCTTTAAAGCCGTATGACTGATCTATCTTAATATTTCCTAATACAGTGAGACGAGGTCCATAGAAAACCTGTTCTTTCAATACAATATAAGCCGTACCCGAACTAAGATTTCCAGGTACTTTCACGGTGATTGTCGTGTCGGTAGCAGTTACAATTTTAGTTTCTTCATCAGAAATATAAAACTTGAAATCGTAACGTCCTGATTGCGGATCACACCAGTTCAACATCCCTTTTGCTTTGAATACAACCGTATCATTGGGATAAGCGCTTTCCGGAGAAGGAGATTCAGCCAGCAAACCGATTCCAAGCGGAGCTTTTCCACCACTGTACGGATCATCTTTAATATTGCTGTTCAGATCACTGTTACAGGATGTTACCAATAACGAAGTGAATACGGAGCAAACAATCATTAACGAATAGATGGTAATATGTTTCATTGTACTATCTTTATTTATAGTTAATTATCCGGTTCTGTTTCTATTGTCGCATTTATAGCTTTGGTAGCGAAAAGATATGGTTCAAAACCAAATGCATGATCGGTTAATCTGAGTACATGTACCACTCCGTTGGTCGGTTGTATATCAGATGTTGCTACATAAGCGTTTTTCATATCTCCTATAGTGAAATCATAGACATAAGAGTATATGATTTGCCTTGCACCGGCATATTTTACATTGTTTGCATCATAATAAACAACACCCATGTTCATAGGCTGCTGACCATAAGATAAAAATGCCTGTCCCGGATAGGCTGCTATGGCAGTCGTATCAATTTGAGGTATATCTTTCAGCAAATATTTATCTTTTACAATGTACATTGACAGCATTTCACGCCAGACTTCCGGTTTTATCTGACTAAAACTCTTGATGCTATCATGCCCCATACGATACCAAATACGGTTCAGATAATTAAAACTACCACGGATTGACCAATCGGTAGGTGCAAAAAAGGTAATTTGTTCGTCTTCAAAAACATCTTCCATACCGGACAGCCGGATGACTTCCACCAAATCTTTAAAATAATCGGGTCTTGATTCCAAATATTGCATCATATTCCCATTATAATAAGGGTTCGCTTTTCCACCATCAATTAAATAACTATCATCGGCACAATTGTACATGAGTACTGCCAAAAGGCAACATCCGACAATTTTCTTCCATAATTTGATATTATTTTTCATATCTATACATTTTAAGTTTATCAGAGTTACTCCCAAAATAAATTCAATCCAATCTGTGTGTTGTTTTTCAACGCATTACGATGAATAGGCCATGTCCATGCCCCCACATTGAAATTAGTACGCGTCATCGGATTCATACAATAGTTTCTGTTATACACCTTTCCTGTACGAACCAAATCATAATAGTAATGTCCTTCACCGATAAGCTCTCTGCAGCGTTCCCAGAAAATAGCATCCATCAGTTCACTACCCGAGGTATTTATTTCGGAAGCATGTGCCCTATTGCGGACCCGGTTGAGTAATTCGCAGGCTTTCGTATCGTTAGTCCCCAAAGCGGCAAGAGCTTCAGCATACAACAAAAGTGCACCTGCATAACGGAATACTATTTGATTGCCGGAGTTGGACGTAATTGTTCCGTTTCCATAAGTATCAATATTCCAAAATTTCTTGATTTCCTTAGGAGCAGAACTTGAAACCGAAGTAGAATATATCTTTTCGTCAAACCATAATTCTTTTCTCGCATCATCTTCATACATAGGGAACAGACTCATTAGATAATCTCCTGAATAACAGAACACTGGTGTATACTTGTTCAGACAGGAATAGGAAACATTATCAGAAAACTTTGCATTCATCATAAATATCTCATTGAAATTTATATTTTGTGCAATCTCAAACAAGCCTTCGTCTGACCCTCCTGCGAAAATCACGGAACTTCTATTTATATCAAGTAATGAATAAGCTCCATTGTTACGTTCCAGTTCCTCGCCTAGCGAAACAACATTCCTATAATATTGCTCTTTATTTTGTGCATCAAACTGTACAAGCCACAAGTTTATATGCATCATCAGCGCAATGACAGAACCTCTGGAGGCTCTAATCCCTTTGCTCGAATAAGATGAATATGACCATGGTAGTACTTCCGCTCCCGGATCATCGTCAAGCAAAGGTTGTAAGTCAGCAAGGCAATTTTGCAAAACTATAACCATATTGGTTCTTGGCAAGGGAGCTTCATTATAGGCATTTGTATAATAAGGCACATCTCCAAAAGCCCTTACGATGAAGAAATAAGACAAGTTACGCATGAAAATAGCTTCTGCCTTAAAACGACTCCGTTTCAATTCATCCATGCCGGGCACTTTGTCTATTTCAGCAAGCAGAATATTGACATCCTGAATAGCAGTATAAAACACATCCCATTGCATTATTAAACCGCCCCTAGCATCATCGGGATATGTATTACGCAATTCACCCATATCGTTGTTAGCCAGATAAGCTACATATTTATCCCCAGTGCTGTAGGCTGTTATTGGAGCGCACCGCATATCTCCGCTATACGTAAGGAAAGGACGTTGTGACATTGTTGCATTCCGAAACGAATTGTATATGCTCAACAAAAAAGCTTCCGCATTCGTCTCATTTCCCTGTGCCCAAAAATCATCACCCGATAATTTATCTTCACTCTTATTTGCAAGCGAGTCACAACCGGCAAACAGGCAAGATACTATCAAAGTCATTATTAAAACTATATTTTTCATATTCTTCTATATTTAATCGTTCATCTAAAAATCCATTGAGACACCAAATGTCACAGTACGACCATTGGGATAACCACCGGATGTGTCATATCCCAAATTGTTTACATTTTCGGGATTGATGCCTGAATATTTGGAGAAAGTGTAAATATTGTTCATACTAAAATTAAGCTGACATCGGCTGATCCTAAAAAAATCCAGCATTTTCTTTGGAATAGTATAAGCCACAGATATACCGTTAATTTTAAAATAAGAGCCATCTTCCATAAACAATGTCTGGTCGTACCTGAAAGGCTGAATAATACTTGAACGGGTATAATCAAACGGATTAGGATATTGGGCATAGATATTATCTTCTGTCCAGAAATTATAAGCCTCAATAGGTGTTAAAGCTCCACTACCTGTAAGGTTTACCTTACCTGCTACAGGTGTTCCATAAGCCCTAAAACGGTCTGCCAGAGCCTTGTTGATAATATCACGTCTCAAGGTAAACGAGCAGTTAGTGTTGATAGAAAACGCTTTATAACGAAGATTGATACTGATACCACCGGTCATGCGCGGCTGTGAATTACCTACAATCATCTTGTCTTTTTCATCGATGATATAATCACCATTTACATCCACCCAAATAGGGTCTCCCGCCTTAAAGTATGCTTGAGTAGAAGTATTCCCTCCCATCCGCAAGCGTTCTCCGGTCAGCGGATTAACAGGCACGTCTTCGTCAGTCGCATATACGCCTTTATACACATAGAGATAATTCCCCATCGCGTTAGAACCTAATTTATTCACCACTTCCGCATCACTGTTAATAATCTGCCGTACCTCGTTAGGCAGCTTTGCGATCACGTCTTTATTAATTGCCAGTGAAGTCGCCACATTCAAATCCCAATTACTTTGCCTTGACAACGGACGGACGTTCAACGAAAACTCCAATCCATAGTTAACCAGACTCGTTTTCGTGCTTCTTACGGAATTAAAAGCATTGTGGTTAGCCAACTCTATCGAACTTAGCTGATTGTCAATTTGTTTGTAATACGCCTCGGCAACGAACATAATTTTATTATTAAGGAATGATAAGTCTGTTCCGAGATTCCATGATGTTGACGTTACCGGCTTCAAATCCGGATTCGGCATAGCGTTTTTATCAATAGGAATAATAGAAACTCCATTATAAGTATCTTTGCTCAGATTGTAACTTCCCCATATATCATAAATACTAGCTTTATAAGTGGTACTACGTCCCCAAGTTACACGAAGAGCTCCGGCATCCAGAAACTTCCATTTTTTAGCAAAAGATTCACGGCTGAAGTTCCAGCGAAATCCTAATGAAGGATTTATTGCCCATTTCGCCTGCGACCCATAAGATGAATTTATTTCAGGACGAATATTGGGAGTAAATACGTATTTCCCACCAGGCAGCGATAACTGAGGATCTATAATAAGTGCAAACGTATTCTTTTTATCTGAAAAATTCGACCTTCCAGCTGCCATGGACGGCATACCGGACGACCATATATGGTCACTTGCCAATCCATTCAGCATAATAAAGTTACCGCTATACTTTTCGGATGAAAGTTCAAAACCTCCCTGTAAATCAAAATTTACAATTCCCAATTTTACGGTTCTTGACAATAATGAACGAACATACATATTATAACTATATTCACTACCGTTATTCCAAGTAGCCCTATTGGCATTCAAAATACCCGGCGTAAATTTCTCATTCTCCACAGTTCCGTATTTATATCCTAAAGTACTTCTCCATCTTATATCAAATGGCAACAGATACATGATATTCATACTTGCATCATAGACTACATTCTGATTATCTGCCTGGACAGAAAAAACAGACAATGCAGAATTGGAAGCTGTATACATAGACGGTGGAGGCAACAAGGAAGAAGCTGCCGAACCTGCGGCTACGCCGGATTGTGAGAAAGCATTTCCACTACCATTACTATTTCGGGTTAATGTAGTGGCAAGATTTAGATCCAAATGAAATCTATCATTAGGCTTATATCCTACTGCTGCCCTGATACCATATCGGTTAAAGTCCGTGTTTTTCACAATTCCTTTTTCCGTATAATAGTTTGCATTGATCTTATAGTCAAATTTCTCATTAGGTTTACCAGAGAAACTAAGATTATGAGTTTGATTGTAAGTCGTCTGATAAAAGACACCCTGCCAATCCGTATTATTATTGTAATAAGGATTCAAGCTATCTGACAGTGCCTGCAATTTATGGATTTCATTATATCCATGATAGGCGGATGTATCATTTCCCAAAATTTGCATAATTCTGAGCGCTCTCTCCGCCCCGCCTGCAAGTACATCTCTCAACCTCGGTGGGGTTTTGACTACAAAGTTAGCTGAATAAGAAACTTTCGGTTTGGCTGTTTCTCCTCTTTTGGTCTCTATAAGAATTACTCCGTAAGCACCTTTTGAACCATACAGAGAGGTTGCAGCTGCATCTTTCAATACTTGGATATTCGCAATATCTTCAAGTGGAATCATAGCCAACGGACTGACTGTCGCACCTGACAGCAAACCAGCTGCATCATAGCCCGTTACGTCTTCCTGCGGTATACCGTCAACAACAAACAAAGGAGGAGTCAGTCCCATCATAAACTCGCCATCACCGGAAGATTGAACGGAAATATCCGAGACTCCTCGAATTGAAAAACTTGGAAGACCTCCGGGAGTACCATTATTCACCTGGATATTTAACCCGGGAACACGCCCTTGAAGCAACTCCATCGGATTGGCAACAGGGGTATTAACCAAGTCTTCCGCTTTAATAACCGTAACCGATGCTGTTACCGCAGCTTTGCTAACTCTTTTAAATCCGACCACAACCGTTTCCTCAATCATGTTCTCAACCGGACTCAAATATATTTGCATGCGTTCTGAGGGTTTAGTTACTTTGACTGAGAGAGTGTCGAACGCCAGAAAAGAGAATACAAGTCGATAACCACTCTTTACTTTTGTAGAAAATCTTCCGTCGTCATCAGTTGTAGTTGAAAGTTGAGGCACAGTTTTTCCACTTTCATTTTTAACAATAACAGAAGCATAAGGCAATGTAGTATTATTGCTTTTATCTTTGACTACACCACTGACAGGAATATCCTGAGCCCGAACACCAACTGAGGTGACGGCAATCGCCATAGCCAATAAGCCATATTTAAATATATTTCTCATATTAGAATCATGGTATTAATTAGTTATTTTCCATCTTCAAACAAGGGGGCTCCTGCTGTAAATACAACTATTATCTCCCAATGAGCTTCCTTGTATATCGCAAATTCAAATGACATAGTGGATGTCATACGATAACCACTTGCTGTAATACGGTCGTATAAGAAATTGACATTTATTCTATTACCATCTTTATTGGTATATTTTGATTTCATTTCAACCAATGGCATCGGATAAACGACATCGTACTTTACATATTCATCGGTTTTCTCCATATTAAAACCATGAATCAGATTAGCCCAGTCTGTCTGATTAAAAGATGATGGTGAGATCGGTGTATAATCCGGTCCATAAAAACGGAAAGTCAAACTTTTTACATCATCGTCATTATCCTGATTCTCACGAAAATAAATATGTACATCTTCAGGAAACATATAGTCTCCACTTTCTGTTTGAAAAAGGGTTAACGAATTGGGTGTAACATAGTCCTGTCCCTGCACCAACCCTGTTTCCGGATCGTATATACTCGGTTCGTAATCACTTTCTCTGACAGGTATAAGCTGCATATCGGTAAAAGTTTTATATCCTCCAGAGTTTTTCACCAGCACATCAAAAATATAACCGTCACTCGGAGCACACTGCACAAAAGAAGATTCGGCATTAGACCACATCATAAATTCTCCGGAATGCTTTTTAACCTGAAAAAGAGTACGATATTCTATTTCTCTTTTAGCTTCTATTTCTTCTATAGACTTTTCGGTACCCATATATGGAGTTTTCCAAACTTTTACCGGGAAATATTCCGTCAATTCAGGTGCAGGACTTCCATCGGCCCTCACGATTCGTGATATTTCGAAAGTAAGAGGAAGCGTTGAATTACCCGATGAAAAGTTGTCGGACATCAAAGTATTTTTTCCTAGCTGAGGACGATATAGTTTTGTAGTAAAATTGACGTCTCTGTCGAAAGCATCCAAACTATCCGGCAAATATTTATCGACACACGATATGCTTAATAATACGCAGGAAAACAGCAGCGCAATATTTTTACTTCTTATATTCATTGCCATAATTATTAAATACGTAAATAAATTCATCAAAACCGAAACTGTGTTGTGGAGAAAGGATGTGAATGATACCATTA